>VOFB01001684.1_pt1 | contig 41573 bp, 75 predicted proteins | sample 5384141 | NCBI WGS metagenome assembly VOFB01 (sample SAMN12384721, study PRJNA508395) | human gut metagenome | isolation source: healthy gut A | host: Homo sapiens
TTTGAATAATGGATATGAAATTCATTATACTTATGTTAGAAATAGATATTTGTTGTTTAAAACAGCTCAAAATTGTTATACTCAGAAGTTGCTGTCTAACCATTCTAAAAATGCTCAACCTAGAATGTCTATGTTGACTTTGAAGAGGGTTAGGGAGATGTTTCCTGATATGGAAGATGTAGAGTATAAAGTTGGAGTATATGAAGAAAAATAGTTTCAGGAGTGACTATGAAATGAAGATGGAACTATAAGTGTTACAGATAAATTGCCTAATAAAGTTATAGGAGAAGATTCACAACATCAAAAAGCATATGCTTATTGGATTTCATCACCATCTGCAGTACATAACGAAAATATTATGGCTGTATATTATTATGGTAGAGTTCGTCATCATTATTATGATGGTAAAACTGTAGCATTTAGACCAGTTGTTTGCTTGTCATCTAAGGTTGTTTTAGAATTAAATGAAAAAAACAGGAAAATATGAAATAAATGAATTCTGATTATGTGAAAATGAGAAAGGATGGATAAAATGAATTTAGAAGAATCAAAAGTGGACAGTGTAGAAAAAATTACAAAATGTGCTTGAAAAAAGTGAGAAATGCCCAAAAAGAGTATGCTAAATTTAGTCAAGAACGAGTAGATAAAATATTTCAAAAAGCAGCAATAAAAGCAAATGAAATGAGGATACTATTAGCTAAAATGGCAGTTGAAGAAACTGGCATGGGGTGTTAGAAGATAAAGTAATAAAAATCATTATGCAGCAGAATATGTGTATAATAAATATAAATATGAAAAAACTTGTGGAGTAATAGAACAAGATGAAAATTATGGAATCAAAAAGATTGCTGAACCAGTTGGTGTTATAGCAGCAGTTATACCAACTACAAATCCGACATCAACGGCAATTTTAAAACATTATTAGCTTTAAAAACTAGAAATGGAATAATAATTAGTCCACATCCTAGGGCAAAAGAATGTACAATAAAGGCTGCAAAAATAGTGTTAGCAGCGGCAGTTGAAGCAGGTGCACCAGAGGGGATAATTGCATGGATAGATGTTCCATCACTAGAATTAAGTAATTTACTAATGCAGTCATCAGATATCATTTTGGCTACAGGAGGACCTGGGATGGTAAAAGCTGCTTATTCAAGTGGAAAGCCAGCTTTAGGTGTTGGACCTGGAAATACTCCAGCAGTGATTGATAAAAGTGCTGATATAGTTTTAGCGGTAAATTCAATAATACATTCTAAAACATTTGATAATGGGATGATTTGTGCTTCAGAACAATCTGTAATAGTAGATCAAGAAATTTATGAGCAAGTAAAATCAGAATTTATAAGAAGAGGTTGCCATATTTTAAATGGTGAAGAATTAGAAAAAGTTAGAAAAACTATAATAATAAATGGGGCTTTAAATGCTAAAATTGTTGGACAGCCAGCATGGAGAATAGCAGAATTGGCAGATATTTATGTACCTGGTGATACAAAGATTTTAATAGGTGAAGTAGATAGTGTTGATATATCAGAAGAATTTGCACATGAGAAATTGTCACCAGTTTTAGCTATGTATAAATCACAAAATTTTGAAGATTCACTTAGAAAAGCATATAAATTAATAGAAGATGGAGGATTGGGTCATACATCATCTTTATATATAAATACTGTAACAGAAAAAGAAAAGATTGAAGAATTTTATAATACAATGAAAACATGTAGAGTAATAATAAATACGCCAGCATCTCAAGGTGGAATAGGAGATTTGTATAATTTTAAATTAGCTCCTTCATTAACTTTAGGATGTGGAACATGGGGAGGAAACTCAGTTTCTGAAAATGTAGAATAAAACATTTATTAAATATAAAAAAACTGTTGCAGAGAGGAGAGAAAATATGCTTTGGTTTAGAACACCTGAAAAGGTATATATAAAAAAGAGGTTGTTTACCAGTAGCCTTAGAAGAATTAAAAAATGTGTTGGGTAAAAAAGAGTGTTTATAGTAACAGATACATTCTTATATGAAAATGGATATACAAGAGTTATGACAGATAAGTCAGATGAGATGCAAACTGTACATGAGACATTTTTTAATGTAGCACCAGATCCAGATTTAGCATGTGCAAAAGAAGGAGCAAAATTAATAAATGCATTTAAACCAGACTGTATAATTGCAGTTGGTGGTGGTTCTGCAATGGATGCAGCAAAAATTATGTGGGTAATGTATGAACATCCAGAATTAGATTTTATGGATATGGCAATGAGATTTATGGATATAAGAAAAAGAATATATACATTTCCAAAGATGGGAGAAAAAGCATATTTTATGGCTGTACCAACATCAGCAGGAACTGGTTCAGAGGTAACTCCATTTGCTGTTATAACAGATGATGAAACCGGAATAAAGTATCCAATAGCAGATTATGAATTATTGCCTAAAATGGCAATTGTAGATGCAAATATGATGATGAATGCACCTAAAGGATTAACATCAGCAACAGGAATAGATGCGGCAACACATGCATTAGAAGCATATGCATCTATGATGGCAACAGAATATACAGATGGATTAGCAATAGAAGCTTTAAAAAATATATTTGAATATTTACCAAGAGCGTATGAAAATGGAGCAAATGATCCAGAAGCAAGAGAAAAATGGCTAATGCAGCAACAATGGCAGGAATGGCTTTTTGCAAATGCGTTTTTGGGAGTTTGTCATTCAATGGCACATAATTGGGAGCATATCATCATATTCCACATGGAATAGCAAATGCATTATTATTAGATGAAGTATTACGTTTTAATGCAAAAGAGGTTCCAACAAAAATGGGAACATTTCCACAATATGATCATCCACATACATTAAGAAGATATGCAGAAATAGCAGAAAGCTTGAATTTAGGTGGAAATAGTGATGAAGAAAACTAGAAAAAGCTTATAAGAAAAATAGATGAATTAAAAGATAAAATAGGAATTAAGAAAACTATTAGAGATTATGGAGTGGAAGAAGAAAAATTTTTTAGCTACATTAGACGAAATGTCAGAGATGGCATTTGATGATCAATGTACAGGAAGTAATCCACGTTATCCTTTAATTAGTGAAATTAAAGATATGTATTTGAAAGCATATTATGGATAGAAAGTAAGAAAGGAGAAATTTATTATGGATTTTAATTTGAATGAACCTATTGCTGAGAGAAAACGAAAACAGTATATAAAGATGGAAATAAGACAATAAAATTATTTGTAGAAAATTATTCAAAAGCAGCAATTTTAAATGAAGCATTAATACAAGCAAGTAGAAGAAAATACAGATTTAAAGATCTCAAAATTACTAGAGGTAACAAAGGTTGAAAATAGATGGGCATTAGTAACAGAATATGTAGATGGAACGCCATTAGATGTTTTAATGGAACAAAATCCAGAGCAAGAAGATGAATATTTAGGTGTATTTATAGATATGCAATTAGAAGTTTTGTCAAAAAGAGTTCCATCATTAAATAGAATAAAAGACAAATAAAAGAAAATTAGAAGCAGCAAACAATTTGAAAAAAGACGTAAAATATGAATTATTACAAAGATTACAAGGAATGAAAAAAATCATGACAAATTATGTCACGGAGATTTCAACCCAAGCAATATAATAATAAAAGAAAATGGAGAACATTATATAATAGATTGGGCACATGCAACACAAGGAAACGCATCAGCAGATGTAGCAAGAACTTTTTTAATATTTTCAATGGAAGGAAAAAACAAGTTAGCAGAAAAATACTTAGAAAAATATTGTAAAAAAAACTAACACAGACAAACAAAAATACAAAGATGGATACCAATTGTAGCAACAATACGTCTAACAAAAAAAATACAGAACAACAAGAATTATTACAAAAATGGGTAGATATTGTAGACTATCAATAAAATTCAATAAAATGTATCAAATATAATAAAAAGTTCAGAAAAAATTTTATATAATACAATTAATTTTACAATAGAAGTAATTAATGTTTAATAGGAGGATACAATAAAAATGGCAGTAATAATAGATGGAAAAACAATAAAAAAAAACAAGAGAAAATCTAAAAAAAAGAAGTAGAAGAATTAAAAAAATCTGGAATAACTCCAAAATTAGCAGTAATACTGGTGGGGAATAATCCTGCATCAAAGGTATATGTAAAAAAACAAAAGCAAAGCCTGTGATGAAGTAGGAATAGAATATGAAGAATATATACTAGAAGAAAAACATAAAACAAGAACAACTAAAAATCTAATAGAAAAATTAAACAAAGATAACACAATAAATGGAATATTATTACAAAGTCCATTACCAGCAAATTTAGACATAAATGAAGCAATAAAAAAAATAGATTATAATAAAGATGTAGACGGATTCCATCCAATGAACATAGGAAAATTAGTTTTAGGACAAGACACATTTGTATCATGCACACCTTATGGAATAATGAGACTATTTGAAGAATATAAAATAGAACTATCTGGAAAAAATGTAGTAATACTAGGAAGAAGCAATATAGTAGGAAAACCATTAATGCAATGTTGTATAAACAAAAAATGCAACAGTAACAGTATGCCACTCAAAAACAAAAGAAATAGAACAAAAAATAAAAAAGAAGCAGACATATTAATAACAGCAATAGGCAAACCAAACTTTATCAAAGCAGAAAACGTAAAAAAGATGCAGTTATAATAGATGTAGGAATAAATAGACTAGAAACAGGAAAAATAGTAGGAGATGTAGACTTCGAAGAAGTCTCAAAAAGCAAGCTATATCACACCGGTACCAGGGGAGTAGGGACCAATGACAATAGCAATGCTCATAAACAATGTAATAAAGGCAACTAAACAACAATCAAAAAACAAGTAGCAACAAAATTGAAAAATGAAAATAAACAAAAACAAAACAACCTAAAAATAATAAAGAATAAAGAAATAAAAAAGTAAAAGGGACACTTTTTAAAAGTATCCCTTTTACATTTTTATAAAACAATAAATACAAAATTTGAAAGAAGTGATGAAAATACGAACAATAAAAAGAAAAACAAATATTGGATATGGTTAAGTTTAATAAAAAAATATAGGAAGCATAAAAAAACAAAAATTACTAAAAAGATTTAAAACACCAAAATGTATATATAACGCAAAGTGAATTAGAATTATTAGAAATAGAAGGAATAGGAGAAAATACGGCAAGAAGCATATTAAAATCAAAAATGAAAAACAAATAGAAAATAATATAATATATTTACAAAGAAAATAACATAAAATTAATAACAATAGAAGATGAAGAATATCCAAAAAAACCTAAAAACAAATTTATGACTATCCAATAAGCATATATGTAAAAGGAAATATAAATTATTAAACAAAAATGCATTTCTATAGTAGGATGCAGAGAACCATCAATATATGGAGAAAAAAGCTAAATACTTTTCATATAATTTAGCAAAAAATAATATATGTATAGTTAGTGGACTAGCAAAGGAATAGACAGTTTTGCACATATTGGAGCACTAATAGAAAACAAAGAAAGAAAAAGTAACGAAAAACAAAAAATGATGAAAAAAAAAATATAAATAACAAAAAACAACAAAATCTTATGCAAAAAACAATAGCAGTTTTAGGAAATGGACTAGATACAATATATCCAAAAGAAAACAAGGAATTAGCAAATATGATAATAAACCAAGGAGGAACAATAATTTCAGAATATCCACTAGGAACAACACCAGAAAGAATTAACTTTCCAGCTAGAAATCGAATTGTAAGTGGACTAAGTACAGGAACATTAGTAATAGAAGCAAAAGAAAAAAGTGGAACACTAATAACAGTAGACTTTGCATTAGAACAAGGAAAAGAAGTATTTGTAGTACCAGGAAATATTAATTCTATAAACTCTGTTGGAACAAACAGACTTATAAAAGAAGGAGCAAAATTAGTAACCTGCTATGAAGAGATAATAGAAGAAGGTTGCTATTAGCAGCAACCTCCCCTACCACCGCCACAGCAGCAGCAAATTAATAAAATAAGAATGATTATCCAGCAGCAGTCATCACCAAAACCAAAACCACCACAACCTCTGTTTTCTGGCATAGAATAGACCCCTTTCGAAACAAAAACATGTATTGAATTTCTTTTGTTTTTCTTTTGTTATAATACATAGTATGGAGGCAAAGCAAAATTGGTCACAAAAAAATAAAAAATTAAAAAAAGTATTGACAAGTTAAAAAAATCTAGTATACTTAGTCTTGTCGAAAGACATGAAAGAAATGGTCGCTTAGCTCAGCTGGGAGAGCATCTGCCTTACAAAGCAGAGGGTCATAGGTTCGAGTCCTATAGCGACCACCATGTTTTTACGGCCCGGTAGTTCAGTTGGTTAGAACGCTAGCCTGTCACGCTAGAGGTCGACGGTTCGAGCCCGTTCCGGGTCGCCATTTTTTATGGCTTCATAGCTCAGTTGGTAGAGCAGAGGACTGAAAATCCTCGTGTCAGTGGTTCGATTCCACTTGAAGCCACCAAGACGAGTTTTTGTCGACTCTCTATAATACTTGATATAACTTAATTTCAAGATTATAAAAATTTGACAACACAAAAACTTTAAACCGTTTCAAAAATGAAGCGGTCTTTTTGACCCAAAATATTGAAAAAAGGAGGCTTTTGTGGTATTATGTTACATATAATTAAAAAAGAAATCAATATGAGTAAGGAATTACTCTCTAAAATTGAATGGACTTGCAAAATGAAAAAGGTTAAACCAGAAATTATCAATGGTACCTTAAAATTGTGGAACATACTAATTTAGCGTATGTAGAGCCACACAGAGTAATTATTAAAGATAAACTGTATTTATTCTTTAATGAGCAAGATTACTTTTACATAGATAGTTTGGAAAATAAATATCCACTATCAAAATTTAATGAATACATAACATAGCAAGTCAAAATGTTGATATTTTAGAGTTTTTAAAAAATTGTACTATATTGATTTATTAATTATGTTTAAAAGAAAAAATAGAGATAGTTAAAACAATAAATAAAAACTTTAAAGTGTCAATAGCTAAGCCGATATGCTATGTGGCACTTTTTTTTTAGTGTCTTTCTATATTCATTAAAAGAAGGAGGTAATGTTGTAATGAATGAATAAAAAAAAGTCGCAGGAATTTATATTCGTGTAAGTACAGAAGATCAGGCAAAGGGAAGGATTTAGTTTAGGTGAACAAGAGGAAAAATTAAAACAACTTTGTGAGTATAAGGACTATAAGATTTACAAAGTTTATGAGGATGCAGGAATATCAGCCAAAGATATGGAACACAGACCAGCTTTTCAGCAATGCTAGAAGATATGCGAGCAGGTAAAATTAATTATATTATTGCATATAAACTAGATAGAGTTACAAAGGTCTGTAAGAGATTTAGAAGTTTTAATATCAGATTTAGAAACACATCATTGTTATCTTGTTTGCGACCGTGATGATGTAAACACCAGCACAGCTAATCGGTAGATTTTTTGTCCGTATGCTAACAGTTTTATCACAATTAGAAATTGAAATAGTAAGCGAAAGAACAAAATTCGGTCTAACAGGTGCAATAAAATGTGGACATATACCAGGAACTTGCCCACTAGGTTACAAAAGAGATGAAACAAAGAAAGTGATAATTGATGAAACTACAAAAGATATAATTATTAGAATATTTAATCTGTATTTACAAGGAAAAAGTTATCAAACAATAGCTAATATCCTAAACGAAGAAAAGGTTTTAGCACCGAAAAAATGGAAAGATAGCAAAATTGAAAAGATAATCAATAATAGAATTTACGTAGGAGATTATGAAAGGTTTAAGAGAGTAGCGAAAGAACAAGGAGAAAGAGCCTATAATATATCCTAATGTTGTAGAACCAATAATAACAAGAGCAATGTTTGAAGATGTTCAAATTCAAAAGAGAAAAATCAGAGAGCCTATTGCAGAGACAGAGTTTATATATTTATGCAGAAAATGATATGTCCAAAATGTGGCAAAAATAATGCAATGTAAAGGTACAGGTGGGAAAAAGAAAAATATATGTATTACCATTGCACAGATTGTAAAATTTATCTTCGTGAAGATTTAATTGAAGAACAGGTAATGCCAATGATAATGGACTTAATTGAATATGATATGACAGTAAAAAAATACTTTTATCCTGTTTTAGCAGATAAAAAAGAACGAAATACAGCTAAACTAGATAAAGAAATATCATCATTACAAGGTCGAAAGAATAGAATAAAAAAGCATATTTAAAAGAAAATTGTTGATGTAGAGGAATTTTCAAAAGAATATAAAAAGTTGATGAAAAGCTAAATTTGATTGAACAAAAACGAATTGAAGCCATTGACTTAAATAAGCAAACTTTTTTCTCCACAACACTTAATGGCAGATAGAGATGTAGAAAAAGAAAAGCTAATTCGTTCTAATAAATTTTACGATATGCTGATAGCAGAATGGAAAAGCAAAACAAAAGAAGAAAACAGGAATTTATATCAAAATTTTTAGAAAGTATCACTGTAGATAAAGACAAAAAGGTAATTATAAATTAGTTAATATCAAATTAAGAAAAAACATTTATAGAAGCAATATATAAATTAATGCAAAACGGAATGTTTGATATGAATATTGCAGATGAAAATGGTAAAGATGTTAGAACAACAATTATGATGGACAAGCAAGAATTACAAGATTATATCGACAAATTAAATGATTATTATGAAGTATCTTATTACGAGATTGCAAGATTAGATGAAACAAAAGAAAGGTTATCAGAAAAATATATTATAATAGATGAAATAAATGAAAATGGAGAAAAGTTTTTTAAATTAGTTGAACTAATTACAGATGATAAAAAGTTCCCACAGAAAAAGCAAATAGAATTGTTGGAGCAATTAGAGTCAAAGAACGAGAAAAAGTTAGTTAAAAAATTTAGTAAATGGAGGAATTGAAAATGGAAAGTAAAGAATTAAAAGAAAACAATATTGACAATAAATATGGAATTGAATATACAAAGGTTGGCGATTACTATATTCTAATTTAGTTTTAGAAAAAAGAAGAAAAAATTACTTTAAATAAATACGGAAGATTAAGACTAAAATTTTGAAAGAAAATAAGAAAAGCAGAATATATAATAATGTGTATGAACAAAACTCTCAATAAGCATTTAAAAGAAATACAAGAAATAGTACAAGCAAGAGTTGATCTTATAGTTGAGCAATTAAAAAGGAAAATAATTTAACAGAAGAAATGAAAAATACTAATCAATTATATTGGGTAGGAATGATGAACAATTTAAAAAATGAAGCAGAAGAAATTGTATTAAAAGAATTAATTTATGTATAAGAAATTAGTAGTAGGACTACACAACTAAATGTATATACAAATTTGATGTCTATAAGTGTAGCGAGCATAGGATTTGTATTGCCACAAATCCGACATCTTACGATGAAAGGGAGTTTGTCCCCTATAACCCCTATCTTAAAATTAGAAAAAATTAAAAGCAAAATGAAAAGACTTTTTATAAAAAAATGAACTAAAATTTTTGAAAAAGGAAGTGAAAAATTATGAGAAATAGAACAATAGGAATTAATGTTAGAGTAAGTGAAAATGAAAAGAAAAATTACAGAAAAATGCCCAAAAGGCTAACTTGAAATTATCGTCTTATTTAAGAAAAGTTGGTTTGCAACAAAAATTTATGAAATACCAGATGAAGAACTTCGTAAAATTTATGCAAAAATTGTTGAACTAAAAATGAATTTCCTTATATGAGTAATGAAGAAATAAAAGAGAAAATAGCAAAAAATGCAAAGTGATTTCTTAGACATTTACAATTACAAAAAAGATGGTGATGACAATGGCAACAACGAAAATATGGGCAATTAAAGATAGTCTTTCTCGTGTAGTAAATTATGCAAAGAATCCAGAAAAAACAATATTCTCTGATTTGAAACAGGTACTAAAATATGCACAAAATGATGAGAAAACTATTGATAAAAATGAAAAAACTATGTATGTAACTGGAGTAAATTGCAATAGAGAAACAGCTTATGAAGAAATGACAGCAGTACAGAATAGATTTGATAAATCTACAGGAAATATTGCTTATCATGCATATCAAAGCTTCAAAACTGGAGAGGTTTCACCAGAATTGGCACATAAAATAGGAGTGGAACTGGCAGAAAAAATGTGAGTGAGTATCAAGTAATAGTTGCAACACATTTTTAATACTGGCACATATCATAATCACTTTGTAGTAAATTCAGTTAATATGTTTACAGGTAAAAAATTTAATTGTAATAAAGGAGCATATTATCATTTTAGAGAGTTATCTGATGAATTATGCAGAGAATATGGACTAACAGTTATAGAAAAGCCAAAAGGAAAAAACGCCAAGAAATATATATTTCGCAGAAAAAAGAGGTGAGCCAACGAAATATAATCTAATGAGACAAGCTATGGATGAAGCAATGAAAATGTGTGTAACTTATTTACAATTTAAAAAGATAATGTATAAAAAGGCTATATAATAAATGATGATAATAATCTAAAATATCCTACAATTTGTTCAATGAATGATAAAAAATCAGTAAGAATGTATCAGTTAGGAGAAAAGTATTTGCCGAAAAATATTGCAGAAAGAGTTTTTCAAAATCCATGCTATGTGCAAGATGAATATTATAAATTGATAAAACCAAAAAGAATTATACAAAATATAAAGTTTATGAATATAAAGGAAATTTAAAAGATATTAGTAAAATGAGCGGAATTGATGTACTTTTTATATTACTATTTCATCTATTAGGCTTAATACCAAAACGAGAAAATTACAAACCATTATCTCCAGAAATGAAGCAAGAAGTTAGAAAAATGGAACGATATACTAATGAAATTAGATTTATTGTGACAGAAAAATTAAAAAACGTTAGATGATGTAAAAATTATATTTCACAAACTGAAAAAGATATAGAAAGTGTTACCAATTTAAGGCAAAAATATAGAAATAAGCTAAGAAATTACACAGATGATAATTTAATAAAAGAATACAAAACAAAGCGAGATGAATGTACTACTATTCTAAATAAGTATAGAAAAAATCTAAAAATAGCAAATTATATTTTAGAAGATACACCAAAAGTTAAAGAAGTTATAAAATTGAAAGACAAATGAAAAGATCTCAAGAAGATATTACTAAAAACAAAGAAAAAAAGGATAGAAATTTAAACAGATAATAATACAAAGAGGTTGTTATATATAAAAGTAGCAATCTCTTTTACATTAATTTCTGGAAATAATTGTTTTTATACGGATTTTATGATATAAATAAGGAAAATACGAAATTTTGCGACGTTTTTATAGCAAGTTTAAAAACGGAGGAAAATAAGAATGGATAAAAAACTATTATGATTGATATGGATGAAGTTATTGTAGTAGGGAATTTCTCAAATTATTTAATAGAATTTTTAGGAAAAGTAGATTTTTGACAAACCACATAGTCAATATAGACAAGATTTAATAAAAGGAAAAGAGGAAGAATTTAAGACAATATATAAATATAAAATTTATATAAAAATAATAATGGAGACTATATTGAGCCATTACCTAATTGTATAGAAGTAATCAAAGAATTAAATGAAAAATATGATGTTTATATTGCTACAACTTATATTTGGAAAGAAGATGTAATTGATGCAGCTACTAATTTAAAAAAAAAATAAATTTGAGTATTTACATTATTGGCTTCCTTTTATAGATACAAATAATTTTATATTTATGACAGACAAAACAAAAATAAAATATGACATAGGAATTGATGATAGAGTATCAAATTTAGAAAAATTGTGATAAAAAGTTATTATTTACAGAATTTAGAAATAAAAAATTAACTGATAACGAACTTAAAGCTAAAGGGATAGTAAGAGTAAATAATTGGTTAGATGTAAAAGAAGAATTGATATAATTAAAAAAATATAAGGGATTCAGAATATATATAGGATTGAGAAAAATATTATGGACAAGCCAATAAGAAAGGCAGTACGATGCTATTTAATAAAAAGACAATGAAGTAGTGGTAACAAAATATAAAAAGGTAATAAAAAGAAGGATATTACGATATACCTGGAGGCAAAATTGAGGAAGGAGAATGCCCAAAACAAACAGCAATAAGAGAAATGAAAGAAGAAACAGGAATAGAAATACAAAATTTAAAATATAAAGGAATTATGACAATAGAATATCCGGATGGGATGTTTATATTTGACACATTTATCTCTAAGGAATATGAAGGAGAACCACAGGAGTTTGAGGAAAATACATCAGAGTGGATAGATATAGATGAATTGTTGAAAAAAGAAAAAAAAATATTGTCGAATATAATATTATTAGATAAATTTTTATAAAAAGGATTAATAGATGACAATCGCAATTTTAATTTGCATATAAAAGTGGATGAGCAAGAGAATATTTTGGGAATAGACTATAATTTAGAAAAATAATAAACAAAAATAAAATAGAAAGGAAGTCATAAAATAATGAAAATAGCAATTATCTCAGACATACATGGAAATTTAGAAGCATTAAAAGCAACTATAAAAGATATAGAAAAAAGAAAAAGTAGATAAAATCATATGTTTAGGAGATATAATAGCAAAAGGAGTACATCCTAAAGAATGTATATCATTAATAAGAACAAACTGCGAAATAGTATTACAAGGGAACTGTGATGTTCATTTTCAACAGAACATAAGAATATTAATGAAATGAATGAGCAAGAGCAAAAAAAAAGAATAAAATGGAATAAATCATTAATAAATAAAGAAGATAGGAGAATATTTATTAAATTTACCATTTTGTCACGAATTTTATATGAGTGGAAGTTTAGTAAGATTATTTCATGCAACACCAACTGTTAATAATAAAGCAATAATAAATGTTGATAGTATTGAAACAAAATATAAAATGTTTTTACCAAGTGAAAAACGCAATCTCAAGATATTGCAGATGTTGTAATATATGGTCATATTCATCATCCATATATGGACAAAATATACAATAAAACTATAATAAATGTAGGAAGCGTAGGAAATTCTTTCGATGTGATAAGAAATAAAAACAAAGATAGCAATGTATTAGAAACTACGAAAAGCAATTATCTAATAATTGAAGGAGAGTATGGAAGTAAAGAATATTCGTCAGATATTTCATTTCAGTTTATAAAAGTACCTTATGATATTGACAGGGAATTAGAAGATGAAAAGTTGAATATTGAAAAGAAAACTATAGATTTGAGTTAAAAAAGGTATGTATAGAGATATGACTAAAATTAACGAAAATTTCAAAAAGTTGGGAATAGATGTGGATAAAATCTAAGGAGGAAAGTTGTGATGGAAATTATTGTAGGAGGAATTATTGAAAAAAAGACAATAAAATATTAATGGTTAAAAAGCAAAAAAGAAATGTTATGGAAAATGGAATGTCCCTGCAGGACATTTAGAAAATGGAGAAACAATATTTGAGGGCGCTATTAGAGAAATATTTGAAGAAACTGGATGTAAAGTCAGATTAAACAAAGTACTTCCAATAATTAGTAAAGATATAGAAGATACTACATTGATAATAATAACATTTACAACAGAATTATTAGAAGAAAAATTTCATTTAACAAAGAAGAAATTCTAGACGTAAAATGGATTTCTAAAGAGGAATTAATGAATATGGCAGATAAAGAATTAAGAGATGGAAAGAGAATAAAACAACATTACAAATGCTTGAAGAAAATAAAACATATCCTTTAGATGTAATAAATATATTAGAATACATTAATTCATGGAAAGGTTTAAAATGAGATGATTGATTTTAGAAAAGTACAGGAAAGCTTCAAAGAATACTTAAAAGACTATGATTTAGAAAATGGCAGTATTAAATTAAAAGATAAGACATACATACGAAGTAGTTAAAAAAAAGTGAGTATATAGCAACAGGATTAAAACTAGATAAAGAAAATATCAAACTTTGCAAAAATAATAGCATTGTTGCACGACATAGGAAGATTTGAGCAAATAAAAAGAATTTAATGAGTTCAGTGATAAAAAATAGAACATGCAGAATTTGGCGTAAAAGTATTGTTTGAAGATAACTTAATAACAAAATTTATAGAAGATAGAAAATATGATAATATAATTAGTAAAGCAATATATAATCATAATAAATTTAAAATAGAAGACAACTTAAATGATATTGAATTACTTCATTGTAAAATAATAAGAGATGCAGATAAGATTGATAATTTTAGGGTTAAACAAGATGATAAATTTGAAGATATGTTCCCAAAAAATATATAATAAGGAAACTATAAATTATGAGGTGGTAAGTCAAAAAAGTATATGAAGACTTTATGAAACACAAATGTATAGAATTGGAAGATAGAAAAACAATAATTGACTATTGGGTCTGTGTAATAGCTTTTATATTTGATCTTAATTTTGATATATCTTTAAAATATGTTCAAGAAAATAATTATATAGATAGTCTTGTAGATAGAATTGAGTATAAAAATGATGATACAAAACAAAAGATGGAAGATATAAGAAAATGGGCAAAAGAATATATAAAAAATAAAGATAAGTAAATTTTGAGAAAATTTTTTTTTAGGAATACCAAGTTTTGCCAATGTTATTGGCAAAAACAAAGGAGGGTATTGAATGGCTGATTTAATAGAACAAAATAATCAAGTATTTGGAAATTACTATGATAGAATAAATAACTTAATATTAAAAACAAAGCAGAATGTTGTGAAAAATATTAATTCTGAAATGGTAGAATTATACTTTGAAATTGGTTCTACTATAAACGAATTAATTGAAAACTATAATTTAGAGGCATCTCAAAATGAAATATTAAAATTGTTTTCAGAAAAGTTAACTCGAGAATTTGGACAAGGTTTTAGTGTTCCAAATTTAAAGAAAATGAAAAAAGTTTTATTTAACGTATAAAGGTGGTTCCACACTGTGGAACCAGTTGAGTTGGAGCCATAATCGTTTAATAATGAATATAGACAATGAGGCTAAAAGAAATTTTTATTTAGAAGAAACAATAAAGTCAAATTGGAGTGTTAGACAATTAGAAAGGCAAATAAATAGTTTTTATTATGAAAGGCTTTTATCAACAAGTGAAGAACATAAAGAAGAAGTAAAAAAATGAAATAAATATTTTAGAGAAAAGGAGAAAGTTCAAGACGTTATTAAAGACCCTTATGTTTTAGAATTTTTAGACATAAAAAGACAGAAGATTTTTAGAAAAAGACTTAGAATCTAATTTGCTTGAACATATATCAGAATTTTTACTAGAATTAGGTAGGGATTTTCTTTGTAGCAAGGCAAAAAAAAGAATTGATGTAGATGGCGACAATTTTATATTGATTTAGTGTTTTACAATTATGTGCTAAAATGTTTCGTTTTAATTGATTTAAAATTGGACAAACTAACACATCAAGATATTGGACAAATGGATTTTTATGTTAGATATTATGATAATGAAATAAAAGCAGAAGATGATAATCCAACAATAGGAATTATATTGTGTTCAGATAAAAAAGATACAATAGTAAAATATTCTGTTCTTAATGATAATAAGAATTTATTTGCGTCAAAATATCAATTATATTTACCAACTGAAGAAGAATTAGCAAGGGAAATAGAAAACAAAAGGAAGAATTTGAAGATAAAGAATAGAATGGTCCCACAGTGTGGAACCATAATATAAAAGTAATATGGAGTATATATTAATATGGTAATAGATAAAATAAAAGTGAAGAATTATAAAAAATTTAAAAAAAAAAATTATATACTTAAATGATAATGTGAATATTTTTGTAGGTGAAAATGATGCTGGAAAAAGTACTATTCTAGAGATTGTAAATTTAATAACAACAGGCAAAATCAATGGCTATTTTATAGATAGGCAAATTACAGCTAATTTTTTTTAATTATGAAGTAAGAAAGAATTATATAAAAATATAACAAGTGGAGAATATGCCGAATTGCCAGAAATAATGATAGAAGCTTATTGTAAAAAAAGAAGAAAACTCAGAATTTAAAGGAACGAATAATTCATTAGGAGAAGATTGTCCAGGAATAGCATTTTTATTATAAATTTAATCAAGATAATGCAGATATATACAAGAAAAAATTACAAGAAGGCGAAATACTTGATATTCCACTTGAATTTTATAAAATTGAATTTATCGGATTTCATGGAAGTAGCATTACTAGTAAGTACTTACTTATTTAAAGTTGCAACAATTGATGCATCCAAAAGAGATTATAATAATTTATTAAATAGATTTGTTTCTGAGAATATGGAACAATTTTATCTAATGAAGATAAGGTAATGCTTAGATCAGAATATAGAAAAAGTATAATGAATTTTAATAAATGCCAAATATTCAAGAATTAAATTCGAAATTAAAAACAAAATATAAAGTTGAATGAAAAAAGCATAAGTATTAATTTAAAAGAAGAAAATGTTGATAATTGGAAAGAAGACATTGAAATAGCAGTTGATAATATACCATTTGACAATATAGGATTTGGAAGTAGAAATTTAATGAAGATAGAATTAGCATTGAAAAAATAATAAAGATACAGTTAGTACACTTATTATCGAAGAACCAGAAAACAATTTATCTTATACAAATATGGCCAAACTAATTTCTAAAATTGAAGAAAACAAAGATAAACAGATTTTTATTGCAACACATAGTAGTTATATAGCCAATAAGTTGGATTTACAAAATATACATATAGTACATAACGGAAATGTGAATAGTTTACAAAATTTAGATGACGATACAAAGGAATTATTTTAAAAAATTACCTGATTCGATACTTTAAGAGTTATTTTAGCAAATAAAGTGATTTTAGTTGAAGGACCAGCAGATGACTTAATTATACAAAGAGCATATAAGGATAAGTATAATAAATTACCGATTAATGATGGAATAGACATTATTGCTGTCAATGCATTAGCTTTTAAGAGATATTGTGATATTGCTATATTAGTAAACAAAAATATAACAATCGTTACAGATAATGATGGTAATATTAATGAAAATATTATACAAAAATATAAAGGATATATGGATAAAAGAAATATAAAAATTTGTTATGAAAAAGATCAAACTTTAAATACATTAGAACCTAGTATTTTAGCAGCCAATACTATAAATGGTAAAATCTCTGAAGATTTCATAGATGGAATATCCAAGAATGGTTCAATGAAAGCAAAATCTTACGAAGAAGTAAAAAAGTTTATGGAACATAATAAGACAGAATGGAGCATGAGGATTTTTGACTATGATAAAAATATAAAATATCCTCAATACATATTAGATGCAATTGAATAATATTGTTATTATGGCTGCTGCAGGAGCTGGAAAAACTCACGATATATGTAAAGAGGTAATAGAAAATGCAAAGACAACCAAAAAAAAATTTTAATTACCACTTATACTAACAAAGGTATTGAGTCGATTGAAAAAGAATATAAGAAGCAGAATAATGGAGTAATAGATAAGAATGTTGTAATTTTGTCTTGGTTTCAATTTTTATTAAGACAATTAGTAAAACCATATCAAAAGTTCAATATTAAATAAAATTAATATAATAAACTCAATAGATTTTAATCATCAATATGGATATATTAATTTTAATTCTAGAGGAACTCCGAAACATTATATGCTTACTAACAATATCTTATCTAATACTGTTAGTGAATTTGCAATAGATAGTAATATAAAATCAAACAACAAAGTTATACAAAGATTGGGAGAAATTTATTCTCACATCTATATTGATGAAATTCAAGATTTAGCAAGAGAAGATATAGAAATATTAAATTTGCTTTTTAATTCTAAGATACAAATACAATGTGTTGGAGATGTTAAACAATCAACATACTACATATAATGCTAAAAGAATAAGAAAATAACGGGAATACATCTTATAGACTTTTTTAAAGAATTAGAAAGAAAAGGTATAATAACATTACTATTTAATAATAAAACGAGAAGATTTGGAAGAAATATGTGAGTTTTCAAACAGTATATGTAATGATAAGAATAATAGAATAGAATCAGACAAAATATACAAAGAAGAAAATCAAGGAGTATATCTTTTAGATAAAAAAAGATTTTGAAAATTATTTTAAAATTTATAAACCAACAATATTAAAATTTGATGCAAAAACAAAAATAGATTATGATTCATTAAATTTTGGACAATGCAAAGGGAATGACGTTTGATAGGGTTGCAATATTTCCAAATAAAAAATATAAAGAATTTTTTTGCAAAATGGAACGAGTTTAGATTCTCCTTGTAAATATTATGTTTCTGCTACTAGAGCAAGATATAGTATAGTATTTGTAGTAGAAAAATTATTTGAAAACGATAATTTTAAATATACGAATATAAATCTAGAAGACAACAGTATAAAAGTCTCAAAATATATGGTATAGGAAAATTGTTGAAAAAGGCAAATTCAGGAGTTTTAAAAAAGTAAAATTTCTATTGCAAAATATAAAATGTTATGTTAAATTATAAATATAGTTATGGTGAAAAAAAACTCACATTTGTATATACATTCTTTTCAAACCATTGCTATAACTGATTTTGAAACGGATTACAAGGTGCTTTTTTTTTGCAAGGCGTTTTCGAATACGTCCTCCGCTAACGCACCATAAACAAATATAGTTTACACCACACAGCTAGAAAAAGCTAAATGTGGTGTATATTTTATATTCTAGGGAAGTTCGGAGAACTTCCCTAGAATATAAAATATTATTTATCATCATTATTATCAATTTTTGTATTATCACCATAACGTTTAATCTTTTTGAGTAGTAGTCTTCTCGAACTCCTTATCACGAATAATAAAGCCCTTAATATGTTTATAATTAGGAAGTTTACTATTAACACTAGCAACAATATCACTCATAATCTTTTAATCTCATCCTTAGTAGGAACAGCACCCTTTAAATACTCAGTAATAGCCTCAATATTAGGCAAAATTTGAGCATTAATATAAGTCTCATCATCATCATCTTTCTGAATACCAAGAACAAGAGACTCAGAAACAAGAGGATTATCATTCAAATAATACTCAACCTCCTCAGGATAAATATTTTTACCATTTTAGTAACAATAACACTTTTACATCTACCAGTAATATACAAAAAATCCCTGTTCATCGATTCTACCAATATCACCAGTATGAAACCAACCATCTTTCAAAACTTTAGCAGTCTCATCAGGCATATTATAATAGCCAAGCATAACATTAGGACCTTTAACTAAAATCTCACCATCACCATTTTCATTAGGACTATCAATCTTATAAGTAACATTAGGAATAGGCAAACCACAACTATCATCTTTATGATAAAATCATTATTACCAGCAACAAAGGAGAACACTCAGTCAAACCATACCCCTGCAAAAGTAAGAAGACCTAGTTTTCAAAATCAGCAGCAATAGAAGGATTAACACTAGCAGCCCCAACAATAAATACACGTAATCTACCACCCAAAGTATTTTTTAACTTGCTCTTAACAACATGTTTTATCAAACCAGGCAAATTATCATAAGGATTTTCATTAGGTGATTTAACATATTTCTTAGGCAATGTTTTATTCATATTTTTAATAATATTCTTATGCATATTTTCCAATAAAAGAGGAACACACAAAATAACAGAAGGATGATACTCGCCAATATTTTTTTCAAAATATATCTTAAACCATCGCAATAACAAATACTAGCACCACTATATAAAAGGTAATAAAAAACCAATAGTACATTCATAAGTATGATGCAAAGGCAAAATAGAAAAAGAATAAATCACTTCTTTTAACCTTAACTATACCATAAATAGAAGTAATATTTGAACACACATTTCTATGAGAAAAAGGCAAACACCCTTAGCATTACCAGTTGTACCAGAAGTAAACAAAAAATACGCATTTCATCTGGATCAACTTCAATTGTATCAAAATCATTATTACCTTGAATCAAAAATTCTTTTACCTTTAGAAATACAATCATTAACATAATAAACTTCAGAATGTTCTAAAGAATCAAATTTTGCAAAATTATACTTCTTTTTCTAAATCCAAAGAAATCATATAAATATCTTGATTGGTTAAGTTAGATTTTTTTTCTAAAATACCATTTAAATTCTTAGTATCACCAAGAACACAAACACTTTCAGAAATATTTAAAAATTAATAACATCATCATCATGTAATTCCTTATCCAAAGGAACAACAATACCAACAATAGTAGAGGCAAAATAAGAAACAGCCATTGATAAGAATTTTTACCAATAACAGCAATACGTTTACCTAAAAATCCCAATTCTATTAAATAAGTACCAAGCTGTACTATATCTTGTTTAAATTCCTTATAACTTACAGGATAAATTTCTCCTTTATCATTTTTTTAATTTAAAAGCAATTCTATTACCATAAATATCGCTAGAGCGATATAGCAATTGCTTCAAATTAGTAACTTTCACATTTATGATATTTTTTAATTAGTTTTTCTTGTATTGTTAAATTTTTACTCATATTAATTACTCCCTTTATTCATATTGATAAAAAAACAAAATTTGTATTTTGTTTAAGTGTAATGTTTCCATCATAAACTGAATTAGTATCATTTTTAAATGGAATAGAAATAAATACTTTACTTTTTAAACTTTTCATCATTATAATTTGTAATATAAATTTCAAAAGAAATTTTAGAAGCTATATTAGAAATATAGAACGGCAACATCTTTTTAACAAAGAACCATTATATGTAATAGGAATAGAAGTATCTGAAATTGTATAATCTGTTTTAACATTTTCAATAATATAACTAAGAGTAATAGGATTTGCACAATTATTATATAAAACAGGATTAGAAAAATCAGAAGTTTCGTTAGAAATTGTATCAAAACTCAATTCGCTATCAATAGGCTTTAAATTTTCTGAAGAATTTTCCAACTGATTAGGCAACAAAGATTTAGCAAACTGATTAAGACATTTATAATATAAACATGGTTGTCCATCAATAGGAGATTCATCTATAGAAAAATTTTTAAAGTTACATCTTTTAAAGTATTTTCTAAAGTACTCTCTTGAGAATTTTTATTTATAAAATAGCAATATCAGTATAAGCAAATAAATTCTCAACTGTAAAACTAGATTTTTCCACTCAATTTGTTTTTTAACATCACAACTGCTAAATAAAGGTAATTTCATCAATAGAAAAAACAGTTTAGAATTTTTGTTAGCAAATGCCAAAACATCATTTTCAAAATTATTCTTACTATAAAAAATAGGCAAATAATTAAAAACAATAAAAATTACTAAAGATATAGCCAAAACAATTAAAATTATAATAGGTATTAAAAGTTTTTATATTTTAAAATAAAATTTTTCATTAGTTAAATCCTTTCCTTTTAGTATTAATATGATATAATATTTTTTAAATAAAATCAAGAAAAATCCCAAAAATTTGAATTGACAAAAAGAGTTAAAAAGTTAAAATATTTATGAAAAGAACAATAAAAGCAATATAAAAATCTTAAAAATATATAATAGTTTCACATACCAAATTAGTTTTAACAATTAAGGAAGGAAGAGTCTAAAAATGAAAGCAAAAGAAAAAAACAAAAAAGTACAAAAAACCAAAAATCAGCTTAAAAAATATTATAACAACAATATTTATAATAATTATTTTATTCGACATAGTCATATTTTATAACCAATACATAAAAGGAAATGTATCTTATGCAGCAAGTAGCAAAGCAGAAGAAACACAAAAAAAAAAAAGAAATAGAATATTCAGAAGTAGAAAAAGTAGACATAGACAAAGTCATAAACCAAAATTCAAAACAAAAGCACATCAGAAGAATTAAGACAAGAAGATGTAGCATTAGAATATTTAACAGAATATATACAATCAGATGAATTACTAAAAGGGGAAACAGCTGTTGCAGAAGAAGGAAAAAAAAGGAACACAAAGAATAACATATAAAAAATATATGAAAATGGAGAACTAAAAAGTGAAGAACAAATTTCAATAGCAGTTGTAAAACCAGCAATTAATAAAGTAATAAAAGTAGGAACAAAAGAAATAAAACCAAAAATCCAAGAAAGCAAGCAAGTAACAAATGAAATACAATTAAATAAACCAAGTGGACTAACACTAGAACAATTTCAAAAATATTAAAAGATAGCAAAGATGTAAATAAAATATTTGAACAAAATGCAGAATATTTTTACTATATAGAAAAAACAATACAACATAAATGGAGTATTTGTAGCAGCAATAGGAATACATGAAAGCAATTGGGGAACATCAAAATTGCAAAAAACAAAAAATCTTTTTGGATATGGAGCATATGACTCTAACCCATACAATGGAGCTTATGAATTTACAAAATATTCAGAAAGTATAGATCTAATATCAAGAGTATTAGTAAAATATTACTTAAATCCAAAAGGAACAAGTATTTATGGAGGAGAACAAGCAGTAGGAACATATTATTCAGAACCAACACTAGCAGGAGTAAACAAAAATATGCTAGTGACAAAAATTGGGCAAATGCAGTATACAAACATATAAAATACCTATACGGAAAATTATAACATCACAATTTATAACAATGATATTGAAACAATACATACATATATTAGCTTTATGCCGTAAGATTGTAAGAATTATGGACTTTTTTTTTCAATACCACTTGCTATTTTCATAAAGATATTGTATGATATAAAGGTAAAAAAAGAGTCAAACAAATAGCAAAAAAAAAAAACAGAAAGGAAATGTATAAAATGAAAAAGATAGCAAGTATAGTACTTACAATTATATTCATATTTGCAATATATGCAAATAGTGTAGCCGTAAAAAGCAGCACAAATGTAATAGACAATACAACCGAAGGAAAAATAGTAGAAATAAAAGAAAATGAAACAAAAACTTAGAAGACTATCAAGAAAAATATGGATCAAAAGTATATGGAACAGTAGCATATATTTTACACTTAATACAAATATATAGTATACCATTTTGTTTTTTTAGGAATTGCAATAGAGCAATACATAAATATATTATAGGTATCCGTAAATTAGACACATTAGAAAAAGGAATGGGGCTAATGGTAACATTTACAATATTATTAATTATATGCCAAATTTTACCACTCGCATTTGCAGTGTTCATAAAATTTGGAAGGGGTAAACAAATGAAAGTATTATTTGCTGTAAGTAATGAAGAAATATCAGAAAACATTGTAAAAAATATCAAAGAGAATATAAAGAAATAATTTCATATAAAATGTTTATTACTTTAATGCAATTTTAAAAGAATTACAAAAAGACAAAACATATGATAGAATAATTATTAGTGAAGATTTAGAAAACTTTACAAGTAACCAATATGATCAAATAGACAAATTCATCTTTGAAAAATTAGACAGCATAAGTGATGAAGCATCAAACTATCAAGGAGACAACATACCAATAATATTAATATGCGCAGACAGAAGAACAAAATCAGAACAAATGCTAATAAAACTATTTGGAATAAGTGTATATGATGCACTATTGGGACCAGACAGAAACATTGATGAGCTATGCAAATTAATAAACAAACCACGTTCAAAAAAAGAAGCAAAAATATATTATAAAATAGACTCAGAAGATGTAAACTACAAACCAGAAAACGAAAACGATGTAAGTGAAGTAGAAATACAAAATATACTAGCACATTATAAAAGACTAGGAAAAAACGAAGAAAAATACTTAGAAAGTTTTGATAATATAGCATCACAATACAATGATGTACAACTAAGAATAATTTGCAAATTCTTACCATTAAATGTAAGAGCAGTACTAGAAGAAAAATCACCAAAATATCAAAAAGTAATGTCATTCAACTCAAAAGTAACAGACAAACTAAGAAAAAGGCAAACACAATGAAGAAGCAAACGGAACAAGTGAAAAACTTCTAAAAACAGTAAACACAAAAGAAACATTATTATCAAAACCAGTAGTAATACCAAATGCAGTAAACTTACAAAACACCAAAAAACTAACAAAACCAAAACCAGTAGAAGAAAACAAAGAAGAAGAAGACCCATTAAAACAAATAGAAAGAGAAATAAACACTTATGTAAAAATGAAAATGGATTTGTACAAACACAACAAACAAAAAAACAACAAAACAAGAAGAAAATTTAAAAAAGCAGAAACAGAAGAAAAAACAGAAGAGGTAGAATCAAAACCAGCACCAAAAAGAGGAAGAGGAAGACCAAGAAAAAATCCACTACCAGAAGAAGACGCACCAAAAAAGAAAAGAGGAAGACCAAAAAGAACACTGAAGATGAAAATCAATTGCAAATACAAGATGAAGAAGATCTAATAATGCCAGGTATAGAAGAAACAACAAAACAAGAAGAAAATTTAGTAATGCCAGGATTAGAAGAAGAACAAGAAGAAAAACATAGTAATGCCAGGACTAGAAGAAAAAGCAGAAGAACTAGGAATGAAAGAAACAATAGAACAAAAAGAAAACGAAATAAGACCAATAAATACAATAGGACAAATATCAAAAACAGAACAAACAATAAACACAGAAATAGACATATCATCATTATTAACAGGAAACAAGAAATTAGCATGTTTTGTAGGAACAAGCAAAAATGGAACATCATTTATAGTAAACAATGTAGCACAAATATTATCAACACATGGAATTTCAACAGCAATATTAGACTTAACACAAAACAGAAATTCATATTATGTATACACAAATAATATAGAAGACCTAAGAAACACAGCAATATATTGTTTCCAAAACCTAATAAACGGAAACCAAAAGGAATACAAGCAAACAAAAATCTAACAGTATATACATCATTACCAGACGATAATGAAATAATAGAAAATGCAGGAGAAATATTACAAACCCTAGTAAAAAATTATTCAGTAGTATTAATAGATTGCGACTTTAAAACACCACTATCATATTTCTCTTATGCACAAGAAATATATCTAGTGCAATCAATGGATGTACTAACAATACAACCATTAACATCATTTTTAAATGAACTAAGATCAAAAAATATACTAGACGAAAAAAATTAAGAATAATATTAAACAAAGTAGAAACGTTAAAAAGGCTAGTGAAAAGTAATTATAGGAGGAATGTCATCATACAATGATCCAGCAATGACATACATGGTAGAACTATTTGACAAAATCTTATAAAATACATATCAATACCATTTGACGAACAAGTATATGTAAAATATTTAGATGGATTAATAGATTGTGAAATATCATTAAAAGGATATCCAAAAATATCATACAAATACTAACAGAATTAGCAAATATGATATACAAAAACACAGCAGGAACAACAAGTTATAGACCACCAACAGTAAATGGAAATGGATTTTCACCAAGTATAAACTCAACATTGGAGCAAATGAGAAAGTATTAAAATAAGGAGGAAAGCATTGTGTTAATGGGAATAGTTGTAGTATTAATTGTTGCTATAATAGGTCTTATAATCTACAATTTAACAATACATAAAAAAAATACAGACATTTCGCAATATTAATCAAAAAATAACAAACCTATCAGTTGTACAAGACTTTATGAATGCAATAGGAGAAACATCAAGTGTAGATGATAAGATAAAAAAGATTAATGAAATACTAATAGAAAAATACGAAATAAAATATTCAACAATAGTTGTATTTGACGGAGCAGAATATATGGTAAAAGCATCAAATGTTGATAAAAGACACTGGAACTCTTTAAGGTCACTACAAAATATAGACATGTTTAAAGACAGTATTACAACAGCCACTCCAAAATATGTAACAGTAAATAACGAAAAGAAAGATTACCATATCAACAAATGGAATTTGGAAGAGCAAAATCAGCCATATTTTTCCCATTGTATATAGACAATGTTTATATAGGATATTGGATTATAGAAAGTGGAACACCACACGATTTTGACAATGTAGACACAGCAGTCTTAGAAGTAATAAAAGACAATATAGTATCAGTATTAAAAACTGTAGTACACCAAAAAACATTAGAAAGTATAGTAAGAAAAGACTTATTTACAGGATTAAATTCAGAAGAATACTTATATGGAGAAGGAAAAAGAATAATAGACCAACACACAACATCAACAATATGCATGTTCAGAATAGCAAACCTTGAAGAAATAAATAAAATATATTCAAGAGAACTAGGAAACGAAGTAGTAACACAAGTAAGTGCATATATACAAAAAAACATAGCATCAGACTATGTGTTTGTAAGATATATGGGACCAAAATTTGTAATAGCATTTTCAGGAGTAGAAATTAGTGGAGTAGCAGACTTCTTAAACGACTTAAAAAACTCACTAGAAAAATGAAAATAGCATTACCAAACCAAGAAGACGAAGAAACAAAAAACAACAAAAAAAAATAGAAGTAACACCAAGATTAAACTTTGCAATATCAACATATTATAAAGGAACAGGACTAGAAGAAGTACTAAAAAACTAGAAGAATATATAGACAATGCAAGTAAAAATGAAAGTGACATAACAAAGATCTAAAATAACAAAAAAATATCATAAAATTTAAAGATTACCAAGAAAAACACATCACAAAAAAAAAATAAACAAGCAAAAGCAAGGCTTGGCAAAAATAAACAACGGAAAATCAAAAAAGTAAGGAGGGAATGCAATGGAATTTGATAAAACAATGCATTTTGAAGTAGAAAAAATAGAAAACTTAAGAACAAAAGAAATACTAAAAGAAGTATATGAAGCATTACAAGAAAAAGGATATAACCCAATTAACCAATTAGTAGGATACATACTATCAGGAGACCCAACATATATTACAAGCTATCATGATGCAAGAAACAAAATAAGAACAATAGAAAGAGACGAACTATTAGAAAAAAATGGTAAAAAGTTATATAGGTATAGAAGATGAGTAGAATATTAAGCATAGACTATGGAGACGCAAGAGTTGGAATAGCAATAACAGACGCACTAAACATAACAGCACAAGGACTAGAAACAATTCAAAGAAACAACTCTGACAAAATTATATTAAAAAGACTAGACGAAATATTTGAACAATACGAAGTAAAAAAACAATAGTAATAGGAATGCCATATAATATGAATGGAACAAAAACAGAAAGAGCAGAAGTAACAGAAAAATTTATACACAAACTAAAATGCAAATATCCAGACAAAAAATAGCAACTGTAGACGAAAGACTAACAACAGTAGCAGCACACAAAACGATGAACTACTTAGAAATAAATCCAAAAAAGAAAAAATCAATAGTAGACACAATATCAGCAGTATACATTTTAGAAACATTTATAAATCAACAAAATTAAATAAAACAGTTGCAAAAAAAACAAAAATAGGTTATTATATGAATGATATTAGTATAGAAATTTTAAATTTGTAGATATTAATATTATAATAAAAATTGAAAGGAGAAATAAAACATGGACGAAGGATATGAAGGAGAAGATTTAGATAATATAGTAATATTAAATGATGAAGACGGAAACGAAGTAAAATTTGAATTTTTAGATTTAGTAGAATTAGAAGATGAAGAATATGTCATCTTACTACCAGTAATTGACGACGGAGTTGAAGAAGAAGGCGAAGTTGTAATATTAAAAGTTGAAGATACAGACGAAGATTCAGAAGAAGAATCATATGTTAGTGTTGAAGATGAAGAAATACTAAACAAAGTATTCGAAATATTCAAAGAAAGATTTAAAGATGATTTTGATTTCGTAGATTAATCAAAAAGGAGGAGAGGTGGAGATAATCTTCACCTCTTTGACATTTAAAAAATAAAATAAAAAACAAAGTAAAAACAACACCCAAAATAACAAAAGACATGACAAAAAAAACTATACATACCTTTTAAAAATAAAAAAAGAAAGAAGGAAAAAAATGAAAAAACTATCAACATATTTAGTAGTAATGTTTATGATAATGTATTGGATATTTAGAGTAATAGTAGTATTAATGGCACAATTAGGAAAAAGAATTCATAGTAGCACCATTAAATATGAACTTTGAAATAATATTATTATTTGCATTTTTAATATGTGCAATATTAGTAGTAAAAAAGAAAAGTATTAGGAGCAGCACTATACTTAGGAATTTACGGAGTATACTTTGGAGCAGACATAACAGAAAAAAGTAAAAATACTAGCAAACAATGAAGTGTTAACACTTTCACAAATGTCAAGCCTATTCTTTTCAATAATAGGAATAATAATACCAATAGCAGTACTAATAGATTTATTATTAGACAAAGGAAGAATGGCACATCCAGTAGACAAAAAACAGACTGGTTCTACAAAACGAACAATTTGATAGAGAAATGGACGAAAGAGCAGACAAAAATAACTATAGAACATTATAATAAAAAGAAAAATAGAACTAAAAAGATAAAATGAATAGGAAAAACAAAAAATAAAAACGATTCAATCATCTAAACATTTAACAATCAGGAAAGGAAGAGATTTTTAATGAAACAAATAATATTTGCAACAGGAAATCCTACAAAAGCAAAAAAGATTTTCAAAAAGGACTAGCAAAAAAAAAAAGGTGTAGAAGTATTAGCATTAAGAGACATAGGAATAAAATAAACGTAAAAGAAGACGGAAAAATGTAATAGAAAATGCACTAAAAAAGTAAGAGAATGTTATGATGTTACAGGAAGACTTTCAATAGGAATGGATGACGCACTATATTTAGAAAATGTTCAGAAGAAAAACAACCAGGATTATATGTAAGAAGAGTAGAAGGAAAAGAGCTAGACGACGAAGAAATGATAGAACACTACACAAAACTAGTAAAAATACGGAAAAAACGGAAAAATAAACGCAAAATGGGTTTATGGAATAGCTGTAATAAACGAAAGTGGAAAAGAAAGCACATACACTTGGACCAAAGAAGGAATATATCTAGTAGACAAGGTATGTAAGAAAATAAGCACAGGATACCCTTTAGACTCAATAACAAAGAACACAAAAACAATAAATACCTTGTAGAAATAACTGAAGAAGAAAAAGAAGCAATGAAACAAGATGAACAAGACGTAGTAGACTTTATAGCAGAAAATATTTAAGAAAGTATGGTAGTAAAAATGAATAAAGAAATATTCACCGATGAGGAAGAACAAATCAAAAGAAGTTATAATTGCTTCAAGAAAACTTGAAGAATATTTATGGGGAGAATATAATGGACAGTGGAATATTGAGGAATGGAGAAGAATGTTTAGAAAACGTATTCAAAAAATTGATGATATAGATATAAACAACCCACATGCAATAATAGAAATGAGAAAAAGAGTTATGCAAAATGCAGCATTAAGCGTTGCACTTATGAAAATTTTAGATACAAAGGGAATTCAACAGATAAATGTGTAATACCATCTAATTTGCCACAGTATGCTATTAATGAAAAAGGAGATGCGACTAATGAATAATGAAAATAAAACAAATATAAACTGGTATCCAGGACACATGGCAAAAACAAAAAGACAAATAAAAGAAGACCTAAAACTAATAGACTTAGTAGTAGAACTATTAGACGCACGAATACCAATATCAAGTAGAAATCCAGACATAGAAGAAATAACAAAAGGAAAAAAGAAAATAATAGTACTAAACAAAAGTGACTTAGCAGAAGAAAAAAAGAAAATCAAAGATGGCTAACATACTATTCAAGTAAAGGAATACCAGCAGTACTAACAGACTCACAAAACGGAAAAGGAATAGGACAAGTAATAAACAAAATAGAAGAAGTAATGAAAGACAAGAAAGAAGAGATGGACTCAAAAGGCAGAACAGGAAGAAAAATAAGAGTAATGATATTAGGAATACCAAATGTAGGAAAATCATCATTTATAAACAGAATAAGCAAAAAAAACATTAGCAGGAGTAGGAAACAAACCAGGAGTAACAAAACAAAAACAATGGATAAGAATAAACGAAAAGTAGAATTATTAGACACACCAGGAGTATTATGGCCAAAATTGAAAGCAATGAAGTAGCATTACACTTAGCATTTACAGGAACAATCAAAGAAGACGTATTAGACAGAATAGAAGTAGCATATGAACTAACAAAATACCTAATAAAAAAGAATATCCAGAAAAACTATGTCAAAGATACCAACTAAAAGAAGAATATATAAAAGAAATAATGAAACAAGAACATCAACCAGAAAACCAAAACATATATGAAATAATGCAAGAAATAGGAAGAAAAAGAGGATGTATAATATCAGGAGGAAATATAGACGACGAAAAAATGTCAAAAATGCTATTAGACGAATTTAAAAATGGAATACTAGGGCAAATCACAATAGAAAAAGTAACAAAAATAAATAAAATACAAAAACACATACAAAAATAAGAACAAAAACAAATAAAAATATACATATAAAGCATTTAAAGACAAATATAATAAAAATAAAATCAATACAACCAAAAAAGAAAAGAGGAAAATATGGAATCATTTATAGAAACAAGCCGCAGCATACAAGAAGTAAAATTATTACCACCACTTACATGGGCATACATAGGTGATTGCGTATATGAATTATACATAAGAACAAAATTAATAAATGAAACATATATGAAACCACACGCATTACACATAGAATCAATAAAATATGTAAAAAGCAAGTGCACAATCAGAAATACTAAAAAGAATCTATAACGATTTAACAGAAAAGGAACAAGATATTGTAAGAAGAGGAAGAAATGCAGAAAATCATCATTTACCTAAAAATGCGAATGTACAAGAATACATGTATGCAACAGCGTATGAAGCACTATTAGGCTATTTATATTTAACAAAACAAACACAAAGATTACAAGAAATTTTAAAGATTAGTGTTGACTAATCAACTAAAACATGATATAAATACATAGTACACAATGTGTATATGTATAAAAGGCCCCTTGGTCAAGCGGCTAAGACGCCACCCTCTCAAGGTGGAATCATGGGTTCGATTCCGTAGGGGTCACCAAATAACATAAATTAAAAGGGAGTAGCTTTAAATTACTAATCAACAGTCGCGATACAAAGTATCTGGTTAGTAAACTTCAAAAAGTAAGCAAGACTTTTAAAGGAGATTTCAAAAACAAAATTTCCTTTAAAAGTCTTTTTTGAATACAAAACAAAAAATAAACAAACTAAAAGGAGGAAACTAAAAACAAAAAACACAAACACAAGAAAAATACTAAAACAAAAATAAAAAACACAAGAAAAAATACTAAAATAACAAAATAAAAAGCACAAAACAACAAAAAAAGAAAAATGCAGACAAAAAAGAAAGGAAAGTGATTTAGAATGGAAGAAAAAAAAGTGGTACCAACAAAAAGTAAAAGAAGTAGAAAACAAGCTAGAAACCAACAAAGAAAAAGGACTAACAGAAAACAAGTCAAAGAAAGACGAGAAAAATATGGATATAACGAACTAAAAGCAACAAAAAAGAAAAGTATAATACAAAGATTTTTTAGACCAATTTAAAGACTTTTCAATAATAGTACTAATAATAGCAGCAATAGTATCAGGAATAGTAGGCGTATCACAAGGAGAAGGATTTACAGACACAATAATAATATTAATAGTAGTAATAGTAAATGCAATAATAGGAGTAGCACAAGAATCAAAAGCAGAAAAATCATTAGAAGCACTACAAAAATTAAGTGACCATGCAGCAAAAGTCATAAGAGAAGGAAACATCAAAGTAATACCAGCAAAAGAATTAGTACCAGGAGACATAGTAGTATTAGACACAGGAGACTATATACCAGCAGATCTAAGAATAATAGAAGCAATAAACTTAAAAGCACAAGAAAGTTCACTAACAGGAGAATCAGTACCAGTAGAAAAAAACACAGAAGCAATAGAAAACAAAGAAACAGGAATAGGAGACTGCACAAACATGCTATTCTCATCAAGTCTCATAACATACGGAAGAGGAAAAGGAATAGTAGTAGAAACAGGAATGACAACAGAAGTAGGTAAAATAGCAGGAATGATGAATCAAACAGAAAAGCAAGAAACACCACTACAACAAAAATTAAACCAACTAGGAAAAACATTAGGAATAGTAGCATTAATAATATGTGCAGTGATTTTCGTAGTAGGACTAATGCAAAGAAAAGAAGCAATACAAATGTTTATGACAGCAGTATCATTAGCAGTAGCAGCAATACCAGAAGGGTTAGTAGCAGTATCAACAATAGTATTAGCAATAGGAGTTCAAAAAATGGTAAAAAACATGCCATTGTAAAAAAATTACCAGCAGTAGAAACATTAGGAAGCAGCACAGTTATATGCTCAGACAAAACAGGAACACTAACACAAAACAAAATGACAGTACAAAAGTATTTTTTAATGGAAAACTATATAATATAGACGACTTAGAAAAAGGAATAGAAATAATAGAAAATACAAACAGATTAGAATTAAAAGACAAAGAACTAACAGAACTAATATATGCAAATATGCTATGCAATGACACAAAAGTTAGCACAGACGGAAAACTAACAGGAGATCCAACAGAAACAGCATTAGTAGACATGGCATTCAAACTAAGTTTTGATCCAAGTATATATGAAAGAATACCACGTGTACAAGAAATTCCATTCGACTCAGAAAGAAAGCTAATGACAACAGTAAACAAAGTAAATGACAAATTTATTGTATACACAAAAGGAGGAATAGACGAATTACTAGAAAAATGTAGTTCATACCAAATTTCAGGAGAAATAAAACAAGACACACAAAGCTTTAAAAAATACCATTCAATAATAGAAAACGTAAACGAAAAAATGGCAAAAGAAGCATTACGCGTATTAGGATGTGCATATAAAATAATAGATCACGAACCAACAAAAGAAGAAATGAAAGATATAGAAAACAATTTAATCTTTCTCGGAATGGTAGGAATGATAGACCCACCAAGAGAAGAAGCAAAATAGCAGTAGAAAAATGTAAAACAGCAGGAATAAAAACAGTAATGATTACAGGAGACCACAAAGTTACAGCAACAGCAATAGCAAAAGTTTAGGAATTTTAGAAAACGAAAATGAAGCAATAACAGGTGTAGAACTAGAAAAAATGTCAGACGAAGAACTAGAAAAAAATGTACGAAAATATTCAGTATATGCAAAGAGTATCACCAGAACACAAAGTAAGAATTGTAAAAGCATGGCAAAAAATGGTGAAATAGTAGCAATGACAGGAGACGGAGTAAACGATAGTCCAGCATTAAAAACAGCAGACATAGGATGTGCCATGGGAATAGTAGGAACAGATGTTGCAAAAGAAGCGGCAGATGTAATACTAACAGACGACAACTTTGCAACAATAGTCTCAGCAGTAGAAGAAGGAAGAAGAATATATGACAACATACTAAAAGTAATACAATTTCTATTATCAAGTAATGTAGGAGAAATAGTAGTATTATTTTTAGCAACAATGCTAACACCACTATTAGCCAAATGGTTTGGAATATCAGACATAAATCACTTAGAAATATTACTACCAATCCATATCTTATGGATAAATCTAGTAACAGACTCTTTACCAGCGCTAGCACTAGCATTTGATCCAGCAAATGCAGACATAATGAAAAAGAAAACCAAGAGACACAAAAAAGGAGTATTCACAAAGGGAATGACATGGCGTGTAATATACCAAGGAATAATGATAGGAGGGCTAACTTTAGCAGCATTTATGATAGGATTAGGAACTACAACAGAACCAATAGGAGACTTAACATTAGAACAATCTAAAATAGAAGTAGGGCAAACAATGGCATTTATTACATTAGCATTATCAGAACTAACACACGTATTTAATGTAAGAAACAATAAAAATCAATATTCAAAACAAAAATATTTAACAATAAAAATTAATAGGAGCAGTCCTAATATCAGCAGCGCTAGTATTTATAATATTACTAATACCAGAATTAAGAAACATATTTAGTATACCAGTATTACCAAAACAAAATATAATAGAACTAATATGCTTGATATTATCACCAATAGTTGTTGCAGAAATATTTAAACTGTTAAAGATAAATGGAAAAGACTAAATATAAACATTTCACAATATAGACACTTCATCTCAAAACCAAAGAAGTTTAATAAACCACATAACATTTCAAAAACTTGTAAATTTAATCACATATATACATTTATATCACAATAATATATAAAATCAAAGAAAAATATATTTAACTTTAGAAATTCATATATAAGAAATAAAAAACAGTATTTTACTCATGAAAATACTGTTTTTTATATTATAGGAAAGTTCTTCGAACTTCCTATAATATAAAAATAACAATGCACAGAAAATTTATTTCATAAATTTTCGCGCACGAACAAATACGCGGACTTTAAAATGTTCTAAATAGTGCAAATGTTATTAATGTCCGCTTTTGTTCTGTAATACATATAATAAGTAATTATAAAAAATCTATTATAGAAAATCTATTATAAAAAATTTTTCATATAAAAAATTAAAATATAATAAACAAGTATTAGATTTTAATAAAAAAGAAAATTAAGCATCTTTTTCTTAAATCGCCATTATCACCATCATCATCATCTTTTTTTATGTTCATTTTATCATTTTCTTTTTTATTATCAAGTTTATCATTACCATTACTATTATTTTTATTATCTTTATTATCCTTACCTTGATTTTTATTTTTATTTTGATCAGTACCATCAGTTTTTTACTGTCATCACTTCCATTAAAATAAGCATCTAAATCAAGTTGATCCAATGAATTTTGAATACAGCTAACAATAACATTATTAAAACTCATCTTTTCCTTCTTAGCAATCAACTTTAAGATATCATTAATATTCTCAGGTAATCTTATAGAAATTTTTACATTACTTTTTTGTATTTTGAAATATCAAACATAATAAATCCTCCAACAATTTTTTTATATATTATGACACAAAACTTTTTAAAAAATACCCAACAAAAGTATTGCACTTTTTTTTGCCAATAATGATAGTATATTGATAATAAAATAAAAAGTGTGAAGTTTTACGGAAAATACTACTTTAGACAAGTATACAAATAAAAAAATGTACAAAATAATAACAAAAATATTGGAAAAATTTTTATAAAAAAAGAGGGGGAAACAAAATAATGACTACACAAGCACAAATAAAAAAAAAAAATAAATTGGAAAAATACAAAAAAGTAGAAAAACATATAAAAGTGAAACAGGAATCACAATAGTAACCCTAGTAATAACAATAATAGTATTACTAATACTATCAGGAATAACCATAACAGCACTAAGTGGAGACAATGGAATATTAAAAAGAGCAGCAGAAGCAAAGCAAGAAACAGAAAAAATCAAGTAATAGAAATGGTACAACTAGAAGTATTAGGAACGTATGCAGAAGCAGATGGAGAATTTGATTCAGAAAAATTTAAAGACAATGTAAAAGACCATTTAAAAAATTATAATCCAGTAATAAGTGAAGACGAAAAACAATAACAGTAGAAGTAAAAAAATATGAAGTAGTAGTAGACAAAGAAACAGGAGAAGTAGTAAAAAAGGAGAAGTAAAAGGAGTAACACCAATATTTGAAACAAAGCTATACAATGAAGACGGAACAGAGCTAAAAGGAGAAGGAAAAGGAACAGTAATAGTAGGAGTAAAACTAACAAACAAAGAAAAATTAGACAAATATAGTATAGAAATAAAAAATAGCAAAGGAGAAAAAATAGAAGCAGACACAACAACAATAGGAGAAGGAGAAGTAAGTTTCACAATAGAAGAAAACGGAAAATACACAATAATAGTAAAAGGAACAAAAGACGGAACAGAAAGAACAAACCAAAGAACAATAGAAATAGATGTAGGAGAAAAATAATAACGAACATAGAAATAAGACCAAATGGAGGAGCAAAATATATAGTACCAACAGAAGGAAAAGCAAAAATAAAAGTAGAAATAGAAGAAAAAGCAGGAGAAAACAAATATAAATACAGTTATGGATGGAGTACAGACGAAACAGAAAAACCAACAACATGGACAGAAACAGCAAGCAAAGCAGAAATAGAAAAAACAGACTGTGAAGAAGGAAAATACTATTTATGGATAAAAGTAGTAAGTGAAAAAGGAAACGAAAAATATATAGAATCAAACAAATTTGAAGTAATACCAAACAGAAAAATAACAATAGAAGCAAACACAAAAGAAATAACAAATAAAGATGTAAAACTAAAAATAAATTATGACGAATTACTAACAGAAAACAGAAACATAGAAGTAACAGGAAAAAAGAGGAACAGACTACGAAATAAATGGAGAAAATAGTAATAATAAAAAAACAAATAACCAAACAATAACAAACAAATAATAATAAAGTATAGACAACAGCCCAACCAGTAGTAACATTTGGAACAAATGGAAGCACGTTAAAATCATAACAAAATCAGATGGAACAGGAAACAACTGGTATTTATGGATATTAGCAAAAGATACAGCAGGAAACATAGCAATAGTAAAATCAAATGTATTTTATTTAGACAACACAGCACCAAACACAACAGCGCCAACAGCAACAAGCACAACAAACTCAGTAGTAGTAACATTTGCACAAACTGAATCAATAGTGGAATAGATGCAAGTACAAGACAATACTCAATAAAGAAAAAATCAGACAGTAGTTGGGGAACATGGGTAACAGACAGTAGCAATACACATACATTTACAAACTTAACGTTAAACACAGAATATCAAGTAAGAACCCAAGTAAAAGACGTATTAGGAAATGGATATGCAATATCAGCAATAAAAACAATAACAACAGTAAACATAACAAAACCAACAATAACATTATCAACAACATCACCAACAAACCAAAACATAACAGCAACAATAACATATCCAGAAATTACTGGATTAACAAAACAATATAGTTTTGATAATAAAACTTGGACAAAATACACAGCTGCACTAACAATAGACACAAACAAAACAATAAAGTAACAGACAATGGCTGGAAATGGCTTAACAAATTATACAGTAACTGGTGTTTGCCCGAGTTTCTCTAAAACAAACTTTGAAATAGAAATAACAGCACCAACAGATGCAGAAACAATAGCAAAAATCCAGGGACATTTTATGGAAAAAAGTAACAAATTACACAGCAGGAGGAAAAACATACAGAATATTCTATGTAGACACAGAAGGAAAATTTGGGGATAAAAACACAATATATCTAAAAGCAGACTGGACATCAAATGATACTACATTATCCAAGTTATACAGGCATATACACCAAGTGGAACAGATTTAAAAATATATAAAAATTAAATCCAAGTTGGGCAGCACAAAGAGGGAAGTAGTACTTCAAGTTGGAATGAAAATGAACATGCAGCAGAATGGTTAAGTGCACCAAGTCAATGGACAGCATATTATGATAGTACAAAAGCAAATTATGCAATAGGATCACCACCTGTAGAAATGTATGTGGCATCATATAACCAAGTATCACATACAACAGGAAATTATAAATTAGGAGCAACATATAGAGCAACAAGTTATCCAGGATATATATATACAGTAAATGGAAAGCAACAAAATATCAAGAAATGGATTATTATACAAAGATAATACATTAGATTATACAGGATATAATAGTATGTATTGTGGAAAAAACGGCAATAAAGGAGATTACTGGTGGTGGCTTGCTTCTCCGTCAGCTAACAACTCTGGCCATGTATGTACTGTAAACGGTAAAAAAACGCTAACTTGAACCGACGAATACTATAGAAACGCGGATGGAGTTTGTCCACTAGTTGCACTAAAACCAGGACTGTAGGAGTAGAACTAAAAACGAAATAGAAATAGCAGACGCAGAAACAATAGCAGAAAACCCACAAAACTATTACGGAAAGAAAATATCAAAACACAGCAGGAGGGCAAACATACAGAATATTCTATGTAGACAAGCAAAATGACTTTGGAGATGGAGAAAAATACAATATATTTAAAAGCAGATTACAATGAAATTTAAAAAATCATTAAACACAAATATAAGTTCACTAACAGCAAATGACTTGGCAGTATATAAAAAAATGAACAAAAGAGTTGGGCAGCAGAAAGAGGAAATAGTCAATCAAGTTGGAATTAATGAACAAGCAGCAGCATGGTTATGTTCACCAAGCCAATGGACAAATATTGTGACAGTAGCAAAGCAAATTATGCAATAGGAGGACCAAGCCTGTAGAAATGTATATAGCATCATATAATCAAGTATCACACACAAAGTAAATTATAAATTAGGGACAACTTACAGAGAAACAAAGTTATCCTGGATATATATATACATTAAATGGAACAATCAACAGTAAAATAGTGGATTATTATACTGGAAGTAATACTTTAGATTATAGTGGAGGATATAAAAGTATGTATTGTGGAAAAATGGTTCAATAGGCACCAACATGGTGGCTCGCTTCTCCGTCAGCATCAAACTCATCTGACACTATATGTATGGTAACCGCGTACTTTGGCGGCAACGACTTTGGCATCACGGCTGGCGTTGTCCGCAGTTTCTCTAAAATTGGAAAAATTAATAATAACCAGCGAATAAAAGCAGATACAAAATAATTTCAACAAAATAAAATGCAATCAGGTTAAACGTCTGATTGCACCAAATAAAAAAAAAGTTAAAATGAATTAAATAAAAAAATAAAAATAAAAAATATAAAAATAAAGGTCCCATTAAACCAAAATTCTGAAAAAAAGAATAAAATAAATAATGGAGAAAGGAAGTATAATAAATCAAAAAGTCAAAAAAAGAATCAAACAAAAAGTAACATAAAAAAATAGCAAAAAAAAAATTCAAAATTACAACTAAACCACAACAAAAACAGGACAAAGAAAACAGGCAAAGTAAAATGCAAGAAGAAAAAGACTTTTAAATTGAAATATTATACGAGAAAAAAGGAATGAGTAAAAAAAAAAAACAAACAAAGGAATACCAATGTACAGAATAATAATACTAATAGCAGTAATTTTAATAATAGTATTAATAGGGTACATGGTAAATAAAAACAAAAGCCAAGAAGGAACAATTAAAAACAATCAACAACAAACATCAGAACAAGGAGAGCAAGTATCAGAAGTAAGCCTAATAGACATGAACAACACAGAAAACGCAAAAGTAGAAGAAGGAATAAAAGAAAACACATCAAAAAAGTTATTAGAAGAAAAAGAATATAAAGGACTAAAAATAAAAACATAGAATTAAAAGCAGAAGGAGGAATCTCAAAACTAACAGCAACAATAGAAAACAAAAGCGGAGAAGACTACAGTGGAGAAAAAAGTAAACATAGTATTTGAAAACAAAGACGGAACAGAATACGCAAGACTAGAAGCAGTAATACCAGCAGTAGACAACCAAAAAACAAACGAAATAGATGCAGGAACAACAGCAGACATAGCAAATGCTTATGACTTCAAGATAGAAACAGCAGAATAAAAAAAAAAATATAATATATTAAAAATTAATATTGTCAAACCTATTTAAAGAAAAAAGTATTTTCCTAAAAAAATATAGATCAAGCGTTCAAACAAATTATACTCAAAAAGTAAAACTTGTTTGAACGCTTATATATTACTAAAACTTATAATAAAAAAGCCATAATACAGAAATAATAACAAATTAAAAATTAAGAAACAAAAAGTATTGATATTTAAAAATAATATAGTAGAATAAAAACAACAAAGCAAGGAGCGTGAAAAGATATGTATGGAATAGGAATAGGAGAAAGTGACTTCAAAATATTAAGAATAAAAAAGATTATTATATAGACAAAACACAAATATATAAAAGACATAATAAACAACAGAAGCAAAGTACTATTAATAACACGACCAAGAAGATTCGGAAAAACATTAAATATGAGTATGTTAAGATACTATTTTGACTGCACAAAAAAGACAGTAAAGAATTATTTAAAGGACTAAAAATAATGAAACAAGAAGAAAAATACACATCAAAATTAGGATATTATCCATGTATATATTTAACATTAAAAGATGTAATGGAAACAAAGTTATGAACTAATGATAATTAAATATGAAAATACTAATGGATATATATTATGAAAACAGATATTTATTAGAAGAAGCAAAATGGCACCAGGAGAAAAAAAACAAATTTAAAAAAATATTATTTTAGCAGAAGCAAATGAAATAGAAATAATAAATGGCATAAAAATCTATCAAAAAATGTCAACCTATTACAACAAACCAGTCATGTTATTTTTAGACGAATATGATGTACCATTACAAAATGCTTATGTAGAAGGATATTATGAAGAATGTATAAAATTTTTCAAAACATTTTATGGAGTAACATTTAAAGACAACCCATATTTAGAAAAAAACGATACTAACAGGAGTATCAAGAGTAGCCAAAGAAAGCATATTTAGTGGAGCAAACAATTTCCATGTATACACAGTATTAGACGACGAATTTAGTGACGACTTCGGAATAACAGAAAAAGAAATGGACAAGATAATAGACGATTTTGAAATACAAGACCAAAAAGAAGAAATAAAAAAATGGTATGACGGATACACAATAGGAAACACAGAAGGAATATATAACCCATGGAGTATACTAAACTACTTAACAGACAAAAACTAATACCATATTGGGTAAACACAAGTTCAAACGACTTAATAAAACTAATATTAAAAAATAGTGCAACAGTAAAAGAAAAAATAGAACAACTACTAAGAGACGAAGAAATAGAAGTACCAATAAACTTAGAAACAGTAATAGTAGGAATAGAAAAAATGAAGAAAATATATGGGGACTATTATTAGGAACAGGATACTTAAAAGTAACAGAAGTAGTAGACTTAGCACACGGAATATACAAAGTAAAAATACCAAATTATGAAATAAAATTTCTATTCCAAAATATAATAAGAGAATGGTTTAATGACAAAGTAATAGGAAACAACTTAAACACAATACTAAAAGACTTAGTAACACTAAACTTAGAAGAATTTGAAGAAAAGTTCAAACAATTAGTAATAGAAATGTTTAGTTTTATGGATGTAGGAAAAAAACACAGCAGAAAACTTTTATCATGCATTTGTATTAGGAATGTTAGTAGGACTAAAAGACAGTTACTATGTAAAATCAAACAGAGAATCAGGATTTGGAAGATATGATATAATGTTAGAACCAAAAGACAAAAACGAAAAATAGCTTTGTAATGGAATTTAAAGTATATAAAGAAGAAAAGAAAAAACAATAGAAGACACAATAGAAAATGCAAAAAGCAAATAGAAGAAAGAAAATACGCAGAAGATTTAGAAGAAAGAGGATATACAAATATAA
>VOFB01000446.1_pt1 | contig 41569 bp, 64 predicted proteins | sample 5384141 | NCBI WGS metagenome assembly VOFB01 (sample SAMN12384721, study PRJNA508395) | human gut metagenome | isolation source: healthy gut A | host: Homo sapiens
AAGAGCAATTCTTGCATTGGCAGTCTGTGTTGTACTTACAACAGCATTTTCTATGCTGGCAGGCTTCTTTATGGCGAAGTTCAAGATGCATCCGTTTATCTCTACCATGGCAAACATGCTGATTATCTTCGGTCTTGTAACATATGCAACAAAGGGTGTTTCCTTCGGAGCTATTGATTCTGCAATCCCGGCTATGTTTATTCCGCAGATTGGAAAATTCCCGACAATTATCCTTTGGGCTGTTGTTGCAGTTATCGTAGTATGGTTTATCTGGAATAAAACAACATTTGGTAAAAACCTGTATGCGGTAGGTGGAAACCCGGAAGCAGCAGCAGTATCCGGTATTTCTGTATTTAAAGTAACAATGGGAGCATTTATTCTGGCAGGTATCCTGTATGGATTTGGTTCCTGGCTGGAATGTAACCGTATGGTTGGTTCCGGTAGTGCAGCTTATGGACAGGGATGGGATATGGATGCCATCGCAGCCTGCGTAGTTGGTGGTGTATCCTTTACCGGTGGTATCGGTAAGATTTCCGGAGTTGTAACGGGTGTATTTATCTTTACATCCCTTACATATTCCCTTACTATTCTAGGTATTGATACAAATCTTCAGTTTATTTTCGAAGGAATCATCATTTTGGAAGATAAGATTACCCAGATAACAGATGCCTGTGACAGATTCTGTCGGTGGGCGTACCGCATCATGGGGGCAGTTGTTACAGCGGGAATCGGAACCGTGTGTGACAGCCTGTATGAGATCAGTCTTTCCTATGAACGGGCAAGAGAAGCAGTTTCTTACAGGGTTTTATACGGAACAAAACGGGCAATTAATATTGGAGAGATTGTTCCGAAGGAACAGATCAAACCGGTTCAGTCAGAAGAGTCAAGGATGCAGATGCTATTTCGTGCAATTCGTATAGGAGATTCGGCAGAGATAGAGCGGGCAGCACATGGAGAGATGGAAAAGCTTCATAAAAATACAGAAACCATGAGTCAGTATAATCTTGCTACAATGGAGATCGTCAGTGGATTTTTAAGTTCTGTACAGATAATTCGCTGGATTTCAATAAAATATCCGGTAATATGCAGAATATTTACGAAAAAGTATCGCAGATGGATGAGAGTTCACTGACAGCATGGATTGTGCAGATGTCGGAAACAATCAGTGAAAAGCTGAAATGTGCAAGAAACAGTTCTGCCAGACGGCTCATTGTGGAAGCACAGAACATTGTGAAAGAAAGGTATATGGAGGCGGATATATCATTGGACGAGGTATGTGCGGTTCTCGGTGTATCGAATTCTTACTTTTCATCTGTATTTAAAAAAGAAGCGGGAAAATCTTTTATTTCTTATCTAACCGATTACAGGATGGATATTGCGGCAGAGATGATATTAAATACAGATGAGAAAAGTTACACAATAGCAGAAAAAGTAGGATATCTCGATGCCAATTATTTTAGTTATGTATTTAAAAAGAAATTTGGAGTTTCTCCTTCGAAGTATAGAGCATCTGTAAAGTAGAACAGTAATCCGTATGAAGGGAACAGGAAAAAGCGTGAAAAAAAAAAAAAGATTCGGATTTAAAAAAAATGTTGTATTTAATATACAGTCGATCATCATGTCTGTTCTTATGGCGATTACACTTGTCACGATTGTAACTATGGGATTCCTTTTGTATCAACGATTTAAGCTTGCGATTGATAAGATGGCAGTATCAAATACAGAGGCGACGGTGGAAAGCACGGTAGACAGGGTGAATTCGGACCTGTTAGATATCAGGCAGATTTTTGATTCGGCGAATTATAATATCGTTCAGGAATTTGATATATCCAGCGAAAAATTTGCTGAACAGTTCAGCTTATTATATGAGGTGAATTCGGATAAAATCGAGAGTCTGGCATTATATGGGAACGAAGGCCGGTTGATTGCTTCGGAACCGGTTGCTGTTGAAAAAAAGAAAATATAGATGTAAAAGGACAGGACTGGTATAAGAATGCCGAGAGTGCAATTGAAAATGTACATTTTTCCATTCCGCATATTCAGAATTTGTATGAAGATGGTCTGTATCGTTATCATTGGGTTGTTTCACTGAGCCGTTACGTGGATATAAACGATGGGGAGATTCCGGGAAGCGGAGTCCTTCTTGTAGATATGAAATATTCGGTGATCGAAGATGTCTTAAAGCAGATTAATGATTCTTCGGAAGGAATCTATTATTATATGATCAGTCGTGACGGACAGATGATCTATCATCCGAGAAAAACAGAGATGGCTAGAGGCCTGTTTGAGGAGAATAGTCTGAAGGCTTCCGGGTATGAGGAGGGCACTTATGAGATCACAACAGACGGACACAAGGAAAGTGTAGTGGTTGGCAACATTGCCTATACAGGATGGAAACTGATCGGAGTTGTACCGGAGAGCGTGCAGACTGCAAGAATTAACAATTTCAGATATTATATCTTTACAACAATCATGGTTCTTATGATGATGCTTCTGGAAGGAAACAGGCTGATTTCCAGAAAAATATCAAACCGATTCGGAAACTGGATGAATCGGTTAAAACATATGAAGCAGGAGGAAAAACGGATATTTACATAGGAGGTTCTTCAGAAATACGACATTTGGGTTATTCTGTTCAAAGATCATATGAACGGATTGAGACGCTTATGGAGGAAATTATCCGACAGCAAAATGAACGGAGAAAAAGTGAACTGGATGCCCTGCAAAGCCAGATCAATCCTCATTTCCTGTATAATACACTGGAATCCATCACCTGGATGATCGAAGCACAAGAAAAATGAAGAAGCAGTTATTATGATCTCCGAACTGGCAAAGCTTTTAAGAGTCAGTTTATCCCGCGGAAAGACGATCATTCCGGTTAAAGATGAACTTCAGCACAGCAGAAGCTATATGAATATCCAGCTTGTGCGTTATAAAGAACGTTTTCAAATGGAATTTCAGACGGATAAAGAGATAGAAGATTATTGTATTGTAAAAATTAGTCATTCAGCCGATTCTCGAAAATGCAATTTATTACGGCGTGGGAAATATGGATGAGGACGATGAAGGAAAAATCACAGTCCGGGGAGAAAAGAAAGAAGACGATATTTACGTTATTATAGAAGATAATGGAATGGGCATGCGGGAAGAAGTCCTGGAAAATATTCTGACGGATAACAGCAAGGTTCCGAAGCATGGTTCCGGTGTGGGCGTAATCAATGTGCATTCCAGAATCCGGCTGATGTTTGGTGAGCAATATGGCCTGGAGATATATAGTGAACCGGATGAGGGGACCAGGGTTGTTATCCATATACCGGCAATTCCATATACAAAGGAGAATGCGGAACAATTGGAGATGCAGAAATATATACAGGGGAGGGATGTAGATGAAAAAAAGAATAAAATTACATTCCTGATACTGGAGTGTATTTTCCTGATACTGACATTATTTTTGCATGGAAGATTTTTGACCGGGATGTGCCGGAAAACGTGTGGCGGTGATCTTACCGGAATCAGGAGATAACCGGTGGAATTCACTGATTAAAGGGATGAAGCAGTCGGCGAAAATAAACAATCTTCATATGATTATCTGTAATACAGATGAAATTGAAAATGCAGAGATGGAAAAAAGAAATTATAAAAAGAGCAGAAGCGCAACAATATAGATGCATTTATCATATGTCCGGCACCGGGAAGTGATACGAAAGACATGTTAAAAAACAGTGTGCCAAGACGCCATACACACTGATCATGGAGGATGTATATTCCAAAGAAGGCGGGAATTCCGGTAATCCGGTAATCGGACCGGATTATTATAAGATAGGTTCTGAACTTGGAAAGCAGCTGGGAAAGAAGCGGCAGAAAATCGGAGTTGTCGCAAATTGGAAAGAATCAAAGTCAGATCAGGATGCGATCCGGGGATTAAAGGATTCGCTGAAAGATACCAAAAGTGAGATCGACTGGTATTGTTACCAGAAAAAAGATCAGAATATCTATGAAAAAGTGAGTAAAAAGATAAAGTAGATGCAATAGTGGTTCTGGATCCACATGCATTGGAAGAACTAGGCGAGCAGTCTGATGAAGATTCATATCAGGGAGCGGACATATATGGCATTGGGAGCAGTGTAAAAGCGGTAGTGTTATTGGATAACGGAAATATCCAGGGACTGGTGGTTCCGGATGCCTATGAGATCGGATATAAAAGTGTGGGGAAATGGCACAAAGGCTGGAACACAGATTCTATAGGCTGAAAAGGCCATAAGACAGAGATAAAGGTGTTTGACAGAGATGAATTTTCATTAAATGATAATTTGGAAAGGTTCTTATATTCTTATGAGTAAAAAAACAGAAAAAGAAGAAGTATGATAGCAGTTATCCTGCTGATTGCTTTTCTGATTACCGGATGTGAAGACAAGAGTGTAAAGACAGATCATATCATCCGGATAGGAGTTGTAACCTATACGCAGGATGATCCATTTATCAATGCTATGACGGATCAGTTAAAAGAGAATCTGAAAAAATGGAAACAGATCATATGAAAATCATCACAACGGTAAAAACGGCGATGATAATCAGCAGGATCAAAATGAGATCGTTGAGGAGATGATTGACGCCGGCTGTGATGTATTGTGTGTGAATCTGGTTGACAGAACGGCACCATCCCGTATTATCAGGATGGCAAAACAAGAAGATATCCCGGTTCTCTTTTTAACAGGGAGCCGGTAAAGGAAGATCTGATGCAGTGGGATAAGCTGTATTATGTGGGCTGTGATGCGGAACAGTCCGGGATCATGCAGGGAGAAATTGTGGCGGATTATATTAAGAATCATCCGGAAGTGGACAAAAATGAGGATGGAAAGATCCAGTATGTACTTCTGGAAGGGGAAGCAGGACATCAGGATGCCATCAGCAGAACAGAGTATTCGGTTAAGACCTTGCTTGAACAGGGGATTAATCTTGAAAAATTGAGTTATCAGTTTGCAGACTGGAACCGTGGACAGGCTGAAAACAGGATGAGTCGTCTTATTGAACAATATGGAGATGAGATAGAACTGGTTATTTCCAATAATGATGAGATGGCGCTGGGAGCAGTGGCAGCCTGGCAGAAGGCCGGATATGACTGCCGGAACTGGCCTGTCATATTTGGAATTGACGGTCTGGACGATGCGCTGGAGGCAATCAAGACTGGAAAAATGAAGGGAACCGTCTATAATGATAAAGAGGATCAGGCAATGGAATTGGCAAAATTATCGCTAGAGATTGTCTGTGGAAAAGACATAAATCGGAAACATTTAAAGGAAGGCAGATATTATGTTTCCGAATATTGCCGTGTGGATAGCAGTAATGTAGATTATTTTTTGAAATAATAATGAGGAAATAGAAAATGGATAACGCATGGATAATTGCATTTTACAAAGAAACAGATCCGGTAAAAAGACTGGAGTTATTAAAAGCAAATACCGGCGACGGAGAGTCGGAGAAAGACAAATACCGGAAACAGTTATGGATTGCAAGATATGGAAAACGAACGCCCGTAAAAGATGAATTTATGAGATGTCTTATGGAAATGAAATATCTGGCAGAGGGTACGACAGTGGATCTGGGAGGAAAACGGAGAAAGCAGGGAGCGAAGATAGCTGCCACTTTGGGGCTGTCAGAATCACTGCTTCAGGAAAAAGTATATAAGGAAATTCTTTTGCAGGAGCTTCAGAATGTCTTTTTTGAAATTCATTGAAGTCAGCAGGGGAGGAAGAGCATTTACGTCACTTGTATTTGGAATGGGACAGATGTCAGAAGAAGGAGTGACAAAAAGATTGCGCAGCAGATTAGTATGATCGCTTTTCGTGCACCGCATCTGCTTCATATGGAGAAAGAGTTTGCGCTGTTACAGGAGGCGGCGCTTGAGGCTTTCAGGCAGGTATATCCGAACAGGGAACATTTCCTGAAAAAATAAAGATAGCAGGCATGTATAGTAGATAAAAAGAACAAATGTTCGGAAAAATGCTTGAAAACAAGAACACTTGTTTGTATAATGGGAATATGAGTACAGAAATTAGAAATAGTAATTACACAACGCAGGAAAAGCTGCAGATTCTGGCAGATGCAGCCAAATATGATGTCGCATGCACTTCCAGCGGTTCAAGCCGACGGGGAAAGAAAGGAGAGCTCGGCAATGCAGAAGCATGTGGCATCTGTCATAGCTTTGCCGCAGATGGAAGATGTATTTCCCTGCTCAAGATCTTGATGACAAATCATTGTGCTTATGACTGTAAATATTGCATTAATCGTGCAAGCAACGATGTGAAACGGGCAACATTTACACCCGAAGAGATCTGTGAACTAACCGTTGAATTTTACAAGCGGAATTATATAGAAGGCCTTTTCTTAAGCTCCGGAGTTTTGAAAAATCCGACATACACGATGGAAAAGATGTGTGAGACTTTACTGCTGCTTCGCACAAAATATCATTTTAACGGATATATCCATGTGAAGACGATTCCGGGAGCTTCGGATGAACTTCTTGCCGCAGCGGGATATCTGGCCGACCGTATCAGTGTGAATCTGGAACTTCCGACGGAAGAGAGTCTTCGGACTCTTGCACCGAATAAGACAATGAAGACAATCCTTAATCCTATGGGAAAGGTTCAGAATACAATTGCTGCACACCGGATGGCCATCGGAAAGACAGCATATATGGAAAGAAGCAGGGGAAATCAACTGTTAGATAACGGCATTTTTTCGGAAATATCCAAAAGGAATTATCGGGAAAGCCTGGAAGAAAAAAAAGACAGACAGACTGTCGGATGGAAAGGACGGAACTTTGCCTTCTCAAAAGAAATGGGGAGAGTGGATGGACTCCTTACATGGGACAATGCATATCAGTTAGCACCCCATGATATGTCTGGTTTAAAGCGTCGTTTTGCACCTGCTGGGCAGAGTACACAGATGATCATCGGTGCGACGGGGGAAAGTGACTATACATTATTGCAGACGACCCAGCAGTTGTATCAGGGCTTTGATCTGAAACGAGTGTTTTACTCAGCATATATTCCGCTGAATGAGGATGATGCACTGCCGGGGCTTGGAACACCGACACCGCTTTTGCGTGAACATCGCCTCTATCAGGCAGATTGGCTGCTTAGATTTTATGGATTCCAGGCAGGTGAATTATTGTCGGAAGAAAAGCCGGATTTCAATGAACTGGTCGATCCAAAGTGTGACTGGGCATTACGACATCTCGAACAATTTCCTGTGGAAATAGAGACTGCAAGTTATGCAAGACTGCTTCGGGTACCTGGAATCGGTCCCAAATCTGCCAGTCGGATCACACATGCAAGACGGTATGGAAGACTGGATTTTGCAAGCTTAAAGAAGATGGGTGTGGTACTTAAGCGGGCGCATTATTTTATTACCTGTGGGGAAAACAGATGTATCATACACCGGTTGAAGCATCGTATATTATGAGACAACTGGTGAGTGTAGATAAGAAAGATGTATGGAATATAGAACATTCCAATGAATCTTATGTGCAATTGTCGTTGGCAGACTTTTGGAATAGGGTAGGAAATTATGAAGATATATACTTGTAAGGATCGTCTGAGGACATTATGACCTGCATCTATGATGCCTGGTCGGAAGCTTTACGAATCGGTCATGATCAGATACAATTAAAGAAAGAACCGATATTACAGCAGACAATGTTTGATGAATATGTCCATGTAGATGGGGATAATGTGAAAGCAGAAAAAGTAATCCGTTCTGTTCGCAGGGATATTTCCGATGAAGCATATCTGGATGTATATTATGCAACCCTTTCTGCGGAGGAAGATGCGTTACAGGCAATCTATAATTTCCTGCGTGTCGGATTTGCAGTGGGAAGTAAGGTGCTGGAACAGTATTCGAATCCTCATGTGATGCGCATGTTGGAACTTCGGCGGAAAGTCGGTAATGAAAGCCATCATTTTAATGAATTTGCACGATTCCAGTCGCTGGACAGAAAGGTTTATGTCAGTCATCTGGAACCCAAAAGTGATGTGGTCATGCTGGTTGGCAGACATTTTGCGGACCGGATGCCATCAGAACATTGGATGATCATAGATGATAACCGGAAAACAGCATGCGTACATCCAAAAGACGGAACAAACTATCTGCGTTATCTGAAGGATGACGAATTTGAGTCACTCGTAAAACAGAACAGTATGAAGATGAATATACAGAGATGTGGAAGACGTTTTTCAGGCGGTTGCGATCAAAGAGAGGGAGAATTATGTGTGTCAGCGGAATTTGTTCCCAATCTGGAAGAGGAAGCATGCGGTGGAATTCAGAACGCCAAAGATATGAGCATAAAAAACTTGCGAATCCTGAAAGAAATATCTGTCAGGAAGAGAATCATTGAAAGGGGAACAAATCAATGCAGCAAAAGTTAAAAGTGTTAATGTTAAATGGAAGCCCACGGGCTAATGGCAATACATCTGTTGCATTAAAAGAAATGGAACAGGTATTTAAAGATAACGGAATCGAGACAGAGATCATACTGGTCGGCAATAAAGATATTCGAGGCTGTATCGCCTGTGGTTCCTGCTATGAGAAAGGCAAATGTGTATTCAACGATATGGTAAATGAACTGGCACTAAAGTTTGAAGAAGCCGATGGACTTGTCGTTGCAAGCCCGGTATATTATGCGTCAGCAAATGCGACACTGATTGCCTGTCTTGATCGTTTGTTCTACAGCAGTCATTTTGACAAGACGATGAAAGTCGGAGCAAGTGTTGTATGTGCGAGACGCGGTGGTTGTTCAGCAACATTTGATGAATTGAACAAGTATTTTACAATCTCCGGAATGCCGGTTGCATCAAGCCAGTATTGGAACAGCATTCATGGACGTATGCCGGGTGAGTCAGAGCAGGACGGAGAAGGAAAACAGACGATGCGTACACTTGCAAGAAATATGACATTCTTGATGAAGAGTATTGCGCTTGAAAAGAACAGTTCGGATTACCGGAACAGGAAGAACGAATTGCGACACATTTTATACGGTAATGGGATTGGAGAAAAACAAATGACAGATACACATATTTCAGAAAGATATGAATTTAGAAACATAAAACAGAACGAAGCAGAAGAAGCAGCAGAGATCGAAAGGATCTGTTTTCCGCCGAATGAAGCCTGTTCTAAGAAGCATATGAAAGACCGTGTTGCCGGAATTGCGGATTTATTTCTGGTAGTGATTGATAAAGAAAATGGAAAGATGGCAGGTTTTTTAAATGGACTTGCAACAGACGAGGTCGTATTAAAGGATGAATTTTTTACGGATGCAGGTCTGCATAATCCGGAAGGAAAGAATATCATGCTGCTGGGTCTGGATGTACTGCCGGAATACCGCAGTCAGGGGCTTGCAAGAGAACTGGTACGCCGGTATCTCGAAAGAGAATGGGGAAGGGGAAGAAAAGAGATTATCCTTACCTGTCTGGAATCGAAGGTAGCGATGTATGAGAAATTCGGATTTAAAGATAAAGGAATCGCGCAGTCAACCTGGGGCGGGGAAGAAATGGCATGAGATGGGTGTAAGAATTTAATTACCGAAGCACTTGGAAGAATCAAAGGGAAAGATTTTGCAGAAGTATTGCAGAATCTTTCCTTTTGTGTTATTGTAAATTAACTTTAAAGAAAAGTTTCATATTCCTAAAAATTCTAAGCCCGAGGGCATCTCATTTCGGTATTTCAAATTCGAAACAATTATCCGATATGAAGACATAGTAACTAATAATTTTATATTCTTTGGGATACAAGGAGGAGCTGTCTATGATGAATAAGCTGCAACAGTATTTTCCGATGATTCGGACAAAAGAAGAAGTTTTAAAAGAAATTGAGAATAATTCAAAGCTGAAAGAAATCTATGAAAATTGGCAAGAAGATGAAAGAGAAGAATTTCTGGCTTTTTGTAACAGGAACAAAGGTGTAAAAATGATGTATGATTTCATTAGTAAAGCTATTTTGAATCAGAAATTTATGAAGAAAGAGTAGAAGAATTTTTATCGTTGTTGCTTCAACAGAAAGTGAAAATACTTGAAGTACTGCCGAATGAAGAGACGGGACTTTCGGATGGGTATTCTATTCTGATTATGGATATCGTGGTAGAATTAGAAAACGGAAGTATTGTCAATCTGGAGATACAAAAGAATGGTTATATGTTTCCGGGAGAACGAAGTGCATGTTATTCAGCAGATTTGTTATTGCGTCAATACAGAAGAGTACGCAAAAAGAATAAACAAGAAGGAAAGAAAACAAAATCATGTTATAGAGATATAAAAGATGTATACACGATTGTCTTGTTTGAAACAAGTCCATCACAGTTACACAAATTTAGAGATGTATATTTACATCATTTTGAACAGAAATCAGATACAGGAGCGGAAATGAATCTTCTACAGAAATATTTATTTGTAACGCTTGACAACTTTCGTAGTATTAAGCACAATAAAAGTAGTAAGATGATTATAAATAATCGGCTGGAAGCATGGCTTGCGTTTATGTGTATGGATGAGCCGGATGATATTCTGAGTATCATAGAAAAATATTCGGATTTTAAAGAAATGTATGAACAAATCTATGTGATCTGCCGTGATTTAGATGAGGTGATGGGAATGTTTTCAAAAGAATTACAGGAACTGGACCGGAATAGTGTAGAACTGATGGTAGATGAGATGCAGAAGGATCTGGATAAGACAAGAGAAGAACTGGAAGAATCAAAGATGGAAATAGAGGAGAAAGATCAGCAATTAAAAGAAAATAAATTACAATTAAAAAAATGCAGGAAGAATTAGAACACAGGAAGAAAATGTATCAGCAAGAGAATAAATAGACAAGAACACAGGAGGTTATTAACGTGAGAAAAATAGTAAATATAAATACCACATCAACAAAAGAAGAACAGTTAAAAGACCTGATAACATCCATCCAACAAGTAAAAAGATTCTCTGGTAAATATACTGGATGAATATGAAGAAGCCGGTGAAGTGGATAAAGCAGACACTCTGACGGAAGCGTTGGATGCATTGGAAGATGCATACGATGTGGTTAATGATGTACTGTTAGATGACTGATAAAATAGTAAAATAGTCTGGAAGCTATAGTCTGAAATCAGAAATGAATCCCTGAAATCACAGTAAAACGACAAATGACTGTGATTTCAGGGATTTTTTTGCCATGCGTTCGAAAAAAGCTGTTATTGGCAATTTTAACAAAAATATTATCTCATTTACAAATAAATCCACTCAGATTCTTGACGACTTTACTAAAAAATGTAAATATAGAAAACGTCGTTGACAAAAAGCACCAACACAGCTAGAATGAACTCAACAAGAAGCAATACAAGTTGTACTATCAAGATGTATTTGGAGGAAGCAGACAAATGGAATTAAGAGACAAGATAGCAGGAGCATTATATGGGATGGCACTAGGTGATGCGATGGGCATGCCGGCAGAGTTGTGGGGACGAGAAAGAGCAAGAAAATTCTTTGGCGGAAAGATTACAGAATTTATTGATGGACCAAAAGAGAATGACGTGGCATTTAACTACGACAAAGCGCAGTTTACAGATGATACAGGCCAGGCTCTGGTACTTCTGGATTCATTAAAAGCTACAGATTATAAACCAGATGCGGCAGACATTGCAAAGCGTATGCTGGAATGGGCTGAAAAAGAAAATGCATTTGAAAATAACATTCTCGGACCGACATCGAAGGTAGCTTTGGCGAATTTCCGTGACGGTGTGGATGCAAGTGCGATCACGAACAAAGCATTATCCAACGGAAGCTCTATGAGAATCGCGCCGATCGGATGCTTATTTACACCGGATCAGAGAACAGAGCTGATTGATTATGTATACGGTGTGTCTCAGGCAACGCATACCAGTGATGTGACAATTGCCGGAGCAGCCATGATCGCAGAAGGTGTGGCATCTGCAATTGTAAATAATGATTTTGAGCAGGTATTAAGTGACATCCTTTCGGTAGAAGAAGCAGGATATGAAAAGGGATGCGAGACATTCAGTCCAAGACTTGCGGAACGTGTGAAGATTGGTGTTCAGATTGCAAAAGAATATGCAGACGATGAAGATGCATTTTCTAAGAAAATCTATGATGTAATTGGAGCAGGAGTTGGAATTATTGAATCTGTTCCGGCAGCGGTTTCCATTGCATATTATACACAGGACCCGAATGAATGTTGTCTGATGTGTGCAAACCTAGGCGGTGACACAGATACAATCGGAGCTATGGCAACTGCAATCTGTGGGGCATTTACCGGATACTCAAAGATCAATCCGGAATACACGGAACTCTTAAGAGTACAGAATTCGGAGACGGATTTTTGATGAATACATCAACATTCTTAAAAAGGAAGGGAGCTGTTGGGATGCGGACGCTAGTAGTCGGAGCTGCGATTGTTGATCTGATGATGAAGATCGACCGGCTTCCGAAGAGCGGGGGAGGATATTCCCTGCAAGGAGACGAAAACGGTAGTTGGCGGCTGTGCGTACAATGTTGCCAACACGTTGAGAAATCTGAAATGTGAACATGATTTGTGTGTGCCGGTCGGAACCGGTTCATTTGCAGATATTATCCGTAGAGGAATGAAAGAAAAAGGATACGAACCAGTGATTGAAGAACCGAGTGAAGACAATGGATACTGCTTAAGCCTGGTAGAAGCGGACGGTGAACGGACATTTATTACCGTTCAGGGAGCGGAATGCCATTTCAAGAAAGAATGGTTTGACCGGATTGACATGAGCCGATATGAGAATATCTACATTGCCGGTTATCAGGTGTGTGGAAACAGTGGAAAGATTATTGCTGACTGGTTGCAGAATGTACCGGATATAGATAAAAAAAGAAGATCTTTTTGCACCGGGACCGATGATAACAGAGATTGAACCTGAGACGATGGAAAAGTTGATGGCATTAAGTCCGGTGCTTCACATCAATGAGGCCGAGGCTGGGAACTACACCGGTCAGGAACATGTAGAAGACGCAGTGAAGGATATTTTCGCAAAAAGTCAGAATACCGTATTTGTTACACTTGGGGAGATGGAACGATGTTCTATGATGGAGATGAGATTCAGAAAGTGGCATCGTTCAAGACGGAAGTCGTAGATACGGTTGGCGCAGGCGACAGCCATATCGGAGCAGTGATCGCAGGACTTTCAAAGGGAATGGAAGTAAAAGCTGCAGTAAGACTTGCCAACCATGTGGCAGCAGCGGTCGTAGGTACATCCGGACCGGTTATGGATTACGAGGAATTTCAAAAGATTTCGGAGGAATGGGAAAATGAATAAAATAAAAGAATTTTTTACAGATTGAGCTGGAAAGAAAAAGCATGGCTTGCATTTGTGCTGATCGTACAGACAGTTGCATGGGGCATCCAGAAGGAAAGCGCATTCATGCTGATCATGACACTGACAAGCAGTCTGAACCTGGTACTGGGAGCGAAAGGTAAAGTCGCAGGTCTGTATTTTGCAATTATCAACAGTGCATTATATGCGATTAACTGTATGGGTATTCCGCTTTACGGTGAGGTCATGTACAACTTAATCTACTCAATTCCGGTCAGTGCTATTGCAATCTTCACATGGAAGAAGAACATGACAAAGGGTGGAGAAGTAAAATTCCGTACGATGACACCAAAGATCATGGTTACAACAGCAGTGGTAACGCTCGTTGGTGTGTTAGGCTACATGCAGATCCTGAAGTGGATGGGTGGAAATCTTCCATTCATGGATTCTCTGACAACGGTAGTATCGGTTGTTGCAAGCTTCCTGTATCTGCTTCGTTTCTCAGAGCAGTGGGCAATGTGGGCAATCGTAAATGCATTGTCAATTGTGATGTGGATCATGGTATTTATGCAGGGTGATTCATCCGCGCTTCTGATCATCATCATGAAGTCGATCAATTTCATCAATTCTACATACGGCTTCCTGAACTGGAGAAAGATTGCGAAGGAAAATGCACAGTAAATGTATCGTAAAGAATAAGAAAAATCTACATGTAAAAGAGATTCTATGTTAAAATAAACAATAGGATCGTCATAGCAGCCATGGATTTCAAGAAAATATGAGGTTCATGGTTGTTTTTATGCCAATGCATGCAAGAAAAGTTGCCGGTGGCAAGTTTTATGTATACCAAAAGCATATAAGAGAAACTGCTGGCAGCAGGTTCTATGCATAATCGTGGAACACAGGTGGAATTCAATATGACTAAATACGAAGTAATAAAAAACGAAATAAAAAAGAACAGATTGAGGATAATATACTAAAACCAAATCAGGTGATCGCCTCAGAAAATGAGATGTGCAGACATTACGATGTCAGTCGTGTGACGGTACGGAAAGCAATCGATGAACTGTGTGCAGAGGGAATTCTCTACCGGATCAAAGGAAAAGGCTGCTTCGTCAGGGAACTGAAGGATCAGAAACGTTCACATATTTACAGTTTCACGGAAGCTGTAAAGAACGAAGGAAAAACGCCTTCGAAAAAGCAGTTATCATTGAAAACGATGAATGCGGATGCATATCTGGCAGAGAAACTTCAGATCACCGAAGGGGATGAAGTATACGAGATACGGAGCCTGTATTATGCGGATGGGGTTCCATACAGCCTGAATACGGCAGTACTGCCGGCGGAGAGATTTCCGAAGCTGGATTTCTTTGACTTTAATAATCGTTCATTATATGAAGTCCTTGGTTCCTTCTTTCATACGGAAATGTACAGGGTACGTCAGACGTTGGAAGCAGTTACGGCAGATAAAGAGATCGCACAGATGCTGGAACGGAAAGAAAGCCAGCCGCTGTTGAAGATTAAGGCGGTATCATACAGTCTGGAAGAGAACCGGGAGATTCCGGTGGAGTATTATGAGGCGTATATCCTTACAGAGATACAGAATTATTATGTGGAGAAATTTACGGTATAAGGAGTGGGACATTGACGTTCCACTCTTTTTGATATAAACTATAGCCTATATGTGTATAGTAAAATATAGACGTTATATTATAGTTGAAAAGTAAGGAGAGTACATACAAATGAAGAGTTTTTACGAGTGGTACAGAAAGCACATCACCGGTGCGATTTTCGTCGGACTGATCCTCGGAATCCTGACCGGACTGTTTTTGGCGGGACGGTTTAACGTGGTTCTGACTGCAACAAGTGTACTGGGAAGTATCTATATGAGTGCATTGAATATGATGATCTTCCCACTGGTATTTTGTTCGATCGTAATGGGTATTGCGAGCATCGGAAGTGCCAAGACGACAGGTAAGATCACAGGAGCGGCAATGCTGTTCTTCCTGTGCACAACAGCAATCGCAAGTTTTGTTGGACTGATCATTCCGAGACTGATCTGTCTTGGAAAAGGCGTTAGCTTTAAGATGGCTACATCTGATATTCAGGCAACCAAGATGGACAGCATTCTTGATACGATTAAGGGACTGATCCCGTCTAACCCGGTATCCGCATTTGCAGAAGGTAATATGCTGCAGGTGCTGGTATTTGCGCTGATCATGGGATTCACACTGATCGCGATTGGAGAAAAAGGTGAGCCATTATTAAAGGTCATCGACTCCTGCAATGAAGCATGTCTGAAGATCATCAGTACGGTGATGTATTTCACACCGATCGGAGTCTTCTGTACGATCGTTCCGGTTGTAGAGGCGAATGGTACAAAGACGATCGTATCACTGGCTACGCAGCTGATTATCTTATATGTCGCATTCTTTGGATTTGCATTTATCGTATATGGCGGCACAGTGAGCATTCTCGGCAAGACAAGTCCGGTGAAGTTCTTCAAGGCGATCATGCCGGCGGCACTGAATGCATTTGGTACATGCTCAAGTTCAGCTACCATTCCGCTGAGTAAAAGCTGTGTCGAAGATAAACTTGGAGTTCGAACCAGATCTCAAGTATCACGATCCCGCTTGGAGCAACCGTCAACATGGATGCGGTATCCATCCTGATGTCATTCATGATCATGTTCTTCGCCAATGCATGCGGAATTAACGTAAGCATTTCCATGATGATCATAATCCTTCTGGCAAACGTACTCCTGTCAGTAGGAACCCCGGGAATCCCGGGCGGTGCCATCGCATCATTCGCGGCACTTGCTACAATGGCAGGACTGCCTGCAGGAGTTATGGGTGTCTATATTAGTATCAATACTCTGTGCGATATGGGCGCAACCTGCGTCAATGTTATCGGTGATATGGCAGGATGTGTCGTGCTGAAAGAGAAGATTGAGATTGAAAAATAGAACCAGAATTCCAGAGAGTAAAGAAATGTCACAAATGCAAATTTCAGAAAAACAAAATATATTAACCAGAACATGGGTAGTCGCAGCTCTGGCGTGTGTCTGCTGCATCTTATGGGGCAGTGCAATTCCCGTGATCAAGACAGGCTACCGGATTCTAGCCGTTGATTCAGCGGACACCGCAAGCCAGATTGTTTTTGCCGGTATCCGGTTCGCACTGGCGGGAATTCTTGTATTACTGTTCGCATCCATCCGGGAAAAAGAGTTGTCCTTCCGGACGGAAAGATATTCAAGTATGTTATCCCGGTTTGCTTTGCTCAGACCTTCGTCCAGTATTTTTTCTTTTACATCGGAGTGGCACATACATCCGGTGTAAAAGGCGGATCATCACAGGCCTAGGAAATTTTATTGCAATTTTAATGGCATGTCTGTTAGTAAGAAATGAAAAGATGACAGGCAGAAAACTTGCTGGCTGCATCCTCGGATTTGCGGGAGTCGTGATCATCAACATGGCAGGCGGCTCTATGGACATGGGATTCAGGCTGACAGGAGAAGGCTTCGTGCTGATCGCGCAGCTTTCTTATGGAGCGTCAACCGTACTGATCAATATTTTCTCCAAAAAAGTATCACCGGTTATTTTAAGCGGTTGTCAGTTCTTCATGGGAGGTGTGTTGCTGTTCATAGTCGGAATCCTGATGGGCGGACACTTGGATCATATGTCGATTGTAGGAGTAGTATTGATTCTCTACCTGGCAATGGTATCGGCTGTGGCGTATACACTCTGGTCGGTTCTGCTGGCGCATAACGAAGTATCGAAAGTGGCGATTTTCGGATTTGTCAATCCACTTTGCAGCGTGGTGTTATCGGCGTTGGTTCTTGGAGAGGCCAGCCAGGCATTTAATGCAAGAAGTCTGATTGCATTGATTTTGGTTTTGTGGGAATTTATATTGTGAATTGTAAAAGAAAAAATAAAAGAAGCGGAAAAAAGTTGTGAATGTAAACTTTTTCCGCTTCTTATTTTATAATTTCCCTTCCGGAATCTTACTAATAATTGTCTTATAAATTTTGATTAAAAATGCCGTAGACACAATAAATGATATCACTTCCGCAATCGGGAAAGCCCACCACACTATATGTAAGCCACCAATCTTAGACAAGATATAAGCTGACGGGATCAGCACAACCAGCTGACGCATGATGGATACGATCATACTGAATACTGCTTTGCCAAGTGCCTGGAATACGGTACCGGCAATGATGCAGAACCAGGCGATCAGATAATGAACCCCGATGATACGCAGTGCCGGAACACCGATTTTCAGCATGGCGTCAGATGCATTGAACATTCCAAGTAATACCTGTGGGATACCTTCAAAGCAGAGGAATCCAATGAAAGTAAGGCAGAATGCAGTCGTCAGACTGATCCGGATCGTCTTGATCATACGATTTCTCTGCTGTGCACCATAGTTGTAAGCAATGATCGGCGTGATACCATTGTTCAGACCGAACACCGGCATGAAGAAGAAGCTCTGAAGCTTGAAGTATACACCGAATACAGCAGTTGCAGTTGAAGAAAATTCAATCAGAATGCGGTTCATCGAATAAGTCATGATCGATCCGATAGACTGCATAATAATAGATGGAATACCTACTGCATAAATGTGTCCGATCAGACGGATATCCGGTCGGAAGCCTTTGAAACTTAATGATACGTCATGGTTATATTTGTGATTACAGGTTCCGGCAACGATTCCGGCAACACATTGTCCGATAACGGTCGCAACGGCGGCTCCGGTAACACCCATCTTCGGGAATCCCAGAAGACCGAAGATCATGATCGGGTCCAGGATAATGTTTGTAATCGCACCACATAACTGAGAAGTCATACTGAAGATAGTTCTTCCGGTAGAAGTCAGTAACCGTTCAAAGAAGATCTGTGTGAACAGACCAAAGGAAAAGATCATAACCGTACTCAGGTAATCAATTCCAAGTTCCATGATCTCGACATCTGCGTTTCCAATCTGACTTGCATAGAAAGGTCTTACGATCGTAAAGCCGAGGATTAAAAAATACAATGTAACTGATGGCATAGATAAATGCCGTATTATCAGCAATTTTATTCGCCTTTTTAAAGTTATGTTCTCCCAGTGATTTTGACAGGAGGGCATTCATACCGACGCCGGTACCGGTAGCTACCGCGATCAGAAGTGTCTGAAGCGGGAAGGCTAACGATACAGCAGTCAGTGCATTTTCTGATAATTTTGCTACGAAGATACTGTCAACGATGTTATAAAGCGCCTGTACCAGCATAGAAACCATCATTGGCAGTGACATATTGAATACTAATTTTCCGACGGGCATTGTTCCCATCTTATTTTCTGCTGCAGGAGCAGATCCACGTTCACTCATAGTTCTCATTCCTCCACAGAGACGCCTGGGAATCAGGACGTCTATTCATATATTTTTTCACTCTTTTTCATTAGGTACAATGATATATGATAGCATGAATGTAGGAATGATTCAATAAATAATGTAAAATTGTTTCATGTCAAACTTTAATGAGTAGTTAGTGTTCTACATATGGAAATATTCTTTCACCTGATCCAGGATGATCTGCATCAGTCTGGTACGTGCTTCTACGCTTGCCCAAGCAATATGCGGCGTAATGAAAAGCCGGCGGCTGTCCTGGATCTTGATAAGCGGATTTTTCTCACTCATTGGTTCGGCAGATAAGACATCCAGACCTGCGGCAGCAATTTCGCCATTTACAAGTGCGTCGTACAGATCCTGTTCAACAACGATCGGACCACGGCCGAGATTCAGGAAGATACAGGTTTCTTTCATCTTTGCAAATGCGCATTTATCCAGAAGATTTTCGGTGTGTTCATTCAGTGGTGCATGGACAGAGATAATATCCGAAGTGGTAAGCAAGGTATCGAAATCAACCTGCGTATATCCATCCTGTGCAGGGCGTCCGGATGCTGAATAATAGATGACATTTGCACCAAATGCCCGGGCAATTTGGGCAACGCGGCGTCCGATCGCGCCAAGTCCGATGATTCCCCACGTCTTGCCATTGATTTCTGAAAAATGTTCTGCAAAGTGAGTAAAAGAAGTATCGTTAATATAATTTCCATCTTTTACATAATCATCGTAATAGCGCAGCTTTTCAAGCAGATAGAAAAGCATGGCAAATGTATGCTGAGTAACTGTTTCTGTGGAATAACCGGCAACGTTTCTCCAGGCAATTTTGTGGGAATCCAGATAGTCTTTATCCAGATTGTTGGTTCCGGTTGCAGTAACACAGACCAGTTTCAGATTCTTTGCTGTTCCGACCGTATTTTCATTGATCGGAACTTTGTTAATGATAAGAACATCTGCGTCTTTCACGCGTTCCGGAGCTTCTTCCGAGTGGTAAAGTTATATTTGGTAACTTCACCAAGTGAATCAAATCCGGACAGGTCAATATCGTCCCCGATTGTTTTGGCATCTAAAAATACAATTTTCATAAAATGTCCGTCCTTTCATAATTACAAATATTAACGCATGCAGATATATACCATATAAGCGGCATATAATACCAGCATGATAATTCCTTCTTTACGGTTGATTTCCTTCGAAGTCCATGCAAAGACGAGAGTGATTGCACTGATTATGATAAGGAAAGCAATGTCGATTATATTTTCCAGAGCGAATCCCACCGGACTGATTGCTGCCGCGATACCGAGTACAAAAAGGATATTGAAGATATTAGAGCCGATGATATTACCAAGTGCCATATCGACTTCGTTCTTTCTGGCTGCAACAATGGATGTCACAAGCTCTGGAAGACTTGTTCCAAGTGCAACGATTGTAAGTCCGATCAGTGTCTGGCTAAGTCCCAGACTGGATGCAATTGAGGATGCCCCCGTCAACGACGAAATCACCGCCATATTTGATCGCAATCATACCGCCCAATATGAAAATGAGACATTTCCATAACGGAAGGAGGTTGATATGGGAGGCAACCTCCTCGATTTCTTCTTCGGAAAGTGAGCTTCTCACTTTTTGTGCAGAAGAAGAATCCGCAGAAGTTATATTGTGACGTGCTCTTTTGGCAGAGCGGATCATCCAGAGCAGATATCCGGCAAATATAATAAGGAAGATAATTCCGTCTATCCGTCCGAGTGTCATGCCAAGATATCCAAGCAAAAGCAAAAGTCCCGCACAGAAGATAGATAACGGGAATTCTTTCTGTAAAGTACTTTTCTGTACAGCAAGCGGGATGAATAAAGAACAGACACCGCAGACTACTAACAGGTTAAAAATGTTGGATCCGACAGCATTACTGATAGCGAGGGAATTATTGCCGGTGAGGGAGGCAGTCACGCTGACGGCGCATTCTGGAAGACTGGTTCCCATGGCTACGATGGTCATCCCGATGATCATAGAAGGAATCCGGAGACGTTTTGCTACAGCAGAACTTCCCTCTACAAAAAAAATCTGCACCCTTGATCAGCAGGACAAATCCGATAATTAATATAGTGAATGATTTGAATAATAACATATGAATCTCCTTTTCTTATATAGACAATAATATAGAGGAAATAAGTGCCAGTGTCAATGTATGCAATTTATTCTTCCCAAACTTGCAGAATTACTGTATATTTATAGAGAAAAATAAAAGGAGAAAGAAAAGTATGTTAAGTATGATCATTGATAACATCAGCTCATTTATGTACAGTAAACTGTTAGATGGTCTCCACTGCATCAAGAGTTGGTACGGGAAATATTGTAGGTGTATCTTCCAGTGGCAATCTGTATCGGTGGATTCGGTGCAGGGTTCTGGATGTGGGTCATGGCGATCATCAATATTCCGGTGATCCTCATTCTGTCTAATACGGCAATGAAGGCATTGAAAGATTATGAAAGACAGCTTAAAATGGGAATGAATCTGGTGTTCAAGAGTAAGGATATCGGAATGAAAAGAAGCTTGACTGCTGGAAGTAGCGAAAGCAGTAAGAAATATAAGGTGGTGAGTGATATGTATTATGTACCGGACGGGACAAAGGAATGCGGATATTATGAATGCAGGAAATGCGGAAACCGTTTCCTGTCATTACAAACGATGAAGCATATTCCATGCCCGGATTGCGAACAGGAGATAGATTACGAGATCGGACCGGACGAGTCATTAGAAGATGTGCTGGATACAGCGGAGCTCCTTCAGAAGATTGAAGGCGAGGAAGAGGTTGAAAAGATGGATGCGCTTTTGAGTCTTGCAATTACTGGTGGGGATTGTAATTGGATTTGATTTGCGATTTAATTCTTAAAATTAATCTATGCAGATTCTTTCTGTGCTTTAAAGTAAGCTTTCAAGTCCGAATTGGTTCTTTCTAAGGCCAGTGCGGACAGTAACTGGTTGCAATGATCTGAACCTTCTACCAGATATTGGCATATCCGATACGTGCAACGGCGTCCAGACTGGTTCTAAGTACCAGTGCAGCAACGGTACTTACAAGACCTGGTACTGTCTCTTTCCATCCTCAAATTTTTTCGCTGGTGTCTCTGCCTTTGGATCAATTCCCCATTTATTAGCAAGCCAGCGTCCGTCCGCACTAAAGTACATGCAATTAAGACGCAAGTGTATTCATAACATACATGATAAATATTAAAATGTATAAGCATTCTAAAAATATGAATAACTTTAGATAGTGCTTTACTGCGAAAAATGGCATATGTCAATGCATTTTAATTTCGGCAGGTTTTCAATATAATAACGCACTCTGTTTTGCACGAAATCACAAGAAGAAATGAGCTTATATTCTACGGGTAGCGGTATCCGAAACAGAAATAGTCCGGATAGCAGACGGTTCATGTATTAAATAATGCTTTTCTTTAAAATATCCACGGTATGTGATCCGGCGCCCACAAGCTCCGGCCGTTCACACACCGAAAGATGATACCGGATAAAAGTCTCGAATGTCTCCTCATCCATCGCATTCAGCACCGGACGCATATAATCCGAAGGTCCGTCGGCAGAGATGACCTTGATTCGTTCCAGACCGGCAGCTTTATTATAAGCATCCATATCTTCCAGGCGGACATAATCATAAAGGTCTTCAGGTTTGGGTTGTACACGGAAGCTGTCGTCAATCTTTCCGTTCTCGATACATTCTAAGATATGATTCTGTTTGAATCCATAGGTCAGCACGCTGTACTCATTCATGCAATAAGCAACAAGAATTACACCATCATCTTTCAATACACGTCTGGCTTCGGTCAGTGCTTTGACTTTATCTTCCATAGAATATAGATGATACATTGGACCAAAGACCAGAACTAAATCAAATTCCTTATCCGGAAAGCGGGAAAGTTTCATTGCATTTCCCTGATAGGCTTTTACAGAACTGTTTTTTTTTTTAAGATCCCAAGATTATATTTAACCAGTTCAACAGCGCTGACATCGTAACCTTCTTCGGCAAGGGCTACACTGTAACGGCCGGTACCGGCACCTACATCCAGAATTTTTGCTGATTTATCTTCCGGAAGATATTCATGTATATATTTCATAGAAGTGGTAAATTCTACTTGTCCATGTCGGCTTCCAAGACGTTTTTTTCTTCGTTAAATTTATTGTAATATTTCTCAAGTTCAGTCATCATAGTGAAAGATTCTCCTTATATAAAATAAATATCTGCTCATACTTTATCTACTTTAACATAAAGTCCGGGCTTATGTGCATAAAATATTTATGGAATTGAGAAAATTTATTTCATTCTGTATAATGAGATAACAATAAGATCCAGATGATAGTAAAAAGAGGGAATGATCATGAACAACAGAAAGCATAAGTGAAAAAATAATACAGAATATGATAGAAATTACGGATTTTGACGCTCCGGAACTAGATGTATATGCAAGACTTACAGAAGCACAGCTCTTGAACAAGGATCATCCGGAGGATGGACTGTTTATTGCAGAAAGTCCGAAAGTTATTAGCCGGGCATTGGATGGAGGATATGAGCCTGTGTCTGTTCTGGTGGAAAAAAAGCAGGTTTTGGAAGATGCGGAAACGATAGCTGTACTTGGAAAATGTGGCAATGTACCGGTATATACGGCAGAATTTGAAGTACTTACGAAACTTACGGGGTTTAAACTGACAAGGGGAATGTTGTGTGCGATGAAAAGAAGGAGGTTGCCTGGCCTGCAGGAAATCTGTAACGGATGTGACAGAATAGCAGTATTGGAGAATGTAATGAATCCAACAAATGTAGGAGCGATTTTCCGCTCTGCGGCAGCACTTCACATGGACGCGGTGATTCTGACAGGGGGATGCAGTAATCCACTTTACAGGCGGGCAAGCCGTGTATGTATGGGGACAGTATTCCAGATTCCGTGGACATTTGTGGATAACTCTGTAATCTGGCCGGAAGAAGGAATGAAGATATTGCGTGAATTGGGATTTAAGACGGCGGCGATGGCTTTGAAAGAAGATTCTGCAAGCATTGATGATCCGGAACTTATGAAAGAAGATAAGCTGGCAGTGATACTGGGGAACAGAAGGAGACGGACTGGCGCCGGAGACAATTGCAGACTGCGATTATACGGTAATGATTCCAATGTCGCATGGTGTAGATTCCTGAATGTCGCGGCCGCCAGTGCAGTAGCATTCTGGCAGTTGGGAAAGAGATAAATAGGACAGATAAAACATTAGATATGCTGCAGTTGAAGAATTGCTTATAAAAAGAATGTAAAATAAACAGACTTGTGTTATGATAAAAAGCAAAAAAGACAGAAAGTATAGGAGGAATCATAGAATGTATATTACATGCCTGGATGTTGAAGGAGTATTAGTACCGGAAATATGGATCGCATTTGCCGAGGAAAGTGGAATCCCGGAATTAAAAAGAACGACAAGAGATGAACCGGATTACAATAAACTGATGAGATGGAGACTGGATATTTTAAAGGAACACGGACTTGGAATCAAAGAGATTCAGGAGACGATTGCCAAGATTGACCCGCTTCCGGGAGCAAAAAAGAATTCTTAGACGAACTGCGCTCATTTAGTCAGGTAATCCTGATCAGTGATACATTTACAGAGTTCGCACAGCCTTTGATGGAAAAGCTATGGAAGACCGACACTGTTCTGCAACAGCCTTGAGATTGCAGATAACGGTGAGATCACAGACTTTAAGATGCGTGTGGAAAATTCCAAACTCAGCACCGTAAAAGCGCTGCAGTCCATTGGATTTGACACGATCGCAAGCGGTGATTCATACAATGATCTGGGCATGATCCAGGCAGGAAAAGCAGGATTCTTATTCCGAACGACTGAGAAAATTAAGGAAGATTATCCGGAGATTCCGGCTTATGAGACGTATGAGGAACTGCTGGGAGCAATCAAATCGGTAATTTCTATTTAGTTCATCATCGTGGCTTCACCGTCCATGAGAAAGACTTGGTATTATGTTTGTTGCTGGATGTCAAGATGCAGAAGTTCTAAGGCAGTCCGCCTTCCCTAAGAACGAAAGGGTCTCCGCTCAAAACTCACCCCTACGGGGTTCAAACAGTTCGCTCCGTCCCTTTAACGGAAGTCAAACTGCCTAAGAACTTCTACACATCGCGCCAAAATACGCATCAAACACAATACCAAGTCTTTCTCATGTCGTGATTGGCCAATGATAATGAATTCAATAGAGGGATTGTAACCGTTGTGTAGACGGAAAGTTGTGGTGAAACCATTGATTTTCCGGCTTTTTCGTACACTTCCGGTATCACAAAGGTTACGGTTCCTCTGTTTAATTATTATGGCATGCGAAACCTCAGGAATAAAACTACAAGGTCCCAGCCTGTATACGGACTCATGGTTGGAAATTCTTAAGTAAAAAGAGTTGACCGTTTGCTCACGTTAAAAAATCCACTGTCTGAGACGAATGTCGAGTTTGGATTTTTGTGAGCTCGTTTTAGGTCAACTTTTTTGCTTTTTTAGGATTTCCCCATGTTGGAGTCAGCACAGGCTGGGACCTTGTAGTTTTATTCCGGTCGGTGACAGCCGCCATGATGCATTAAATAGAAATTTCTCCGCATGCGCAAGCGCCGCCGATATATTCGGACAGAAATTCTCCCGTCCAACCAGCTCCACGAATCCGGCCTTCTCCATAACCTTCATCGGCTGTTCATTCACATGCGAGAATACCAGCGTAATTCCCTTATTTTCACATACTTTTGTCAGGTTAAATAATGCGTTCATCGCTGTACTGTCGATTGCCGGAACACTTCGCATACGAAGAACCGGGCAGGTCGTAAAGTCTTTGACAACGATGTGCTCGATCGCATCTGCAGCACCAAAGAACAATGGCCCGGTGATCTCATAGACACGGATCTGCAGTGGAAGTTTCTTCAGATGTGCATCCACATCCGGTGTATCATCGTCCACGTAAGTCCAGCCATCGATATTCGTTTCCTCACTCATACGCTTGATGAAGAGAAGACATGCAAGCACCATGCCGATCTCGATCGCAACCACAAGATCGAACAGGATCGTGAGAATGAAAGTTGCAAATAACACGATGATATCACTTTTCGGTGCAGTGCGGATTAAGTGTACGAATGTACGCCACTGGCACATATTGTATGCTACGATAAACAGGATTGCTGCGATTGTTGGCATTGGAATCATTCCGGCATATGGCATCAGTACGACAAGTACAATGACCAGTGTAATGGAATGAACGATTCCGGCAATCGGAGTACGTCCGCCGTTTTTTGATATTGGCAGCGGTTCTGGCGATGGCACCTGTTGCGGGGATACCTCCAAAGAGTGCGGAAGCGATATTTCCTGCACCCTGGGCAACCAGTTCCATATCTGAACGGTGTTTGCCGTTGATCATTCCGTCTGCGACGACGCAGGAAAGAAGTGATTCGATCGCAGCAAGCACAGCAATGGTAAATGCATTTGGAAGCGCATTTTCTAATGTGCAGATTCACAGCCGGCAGATGAAATGCCAGTGAGTTACCGATCGTGTAAAGATTTCCAATTGTAGATACCTTAAGCGGCAGGAACTTTACCATCAGGACGATAACGGCAATCAGGGAACCCGGAATCTTTTGAAGATCACCGGTGAGATGATCAGGATCGCAAGGCTTACGATACCAACGATCAAAGCAGCGGTATTCATGGTAGAAATATTTTCAATAAATGCTTTGAATTTTTCTGTGGTTTCAATCGGCTTTACGCCGTCCGGATAAGTGACTCCGAAGAAATCTTTCAGCTGTCCGATTACAATTGTAACAGCAATTCCGGAAGTGAATCCGGTTGTGAGCGTAAATGGGATGAATTTGATCAGACTTCCGAAGTGACAAAGGCCCATCAGGATCAGGAAGATACCTGCAAGGATGGTTGAAATCACGAGCCCGTCCAGTCCGTCTTTGGCGACAATACCCGCAACGATGGTTGCAAATGCAGCGGTCGGTCCGGCAATCTGTACACTGCTTCCACCAAGTGCAGAGATAACAAATCCCGCAACGATGGCCGTGAAGATTCCGGCTTCCGGTCCGACACCGGAGGCCAGTGCAAGTGCAATGGACAGCGGAAGTGCGATGATCGCAACGATGATTCCGGCGGTCACATCTTTTACAAACTGGGTACGGTTGTAAGATTTCAGTGAAGTCAGTAACATTGGTTTCAATGAATTCATGTGTAAATTTTACCCTTTCTCTTTTGTTTTATTCCTCTAATCTATAAAAACAACTTTAGAAGTATATCATAGGAAGAAAGCCGAAGGGGGGAGTGTTTGCATTTATATACAATTTTGTGGGAAATATATAGAGTAGTACGTGGAAAAAGGCTTGAAATTCATAGTACGAAAGTCTATAATATGTTGCGGGCAGTTATGATACTGCACACGATAGTTAGAAAATCAATGATAAAATTCAACAAAAAAGGCAGGTGAACAGAATGGACGGTTGCGATAGTCATGGGCGAAGTTGCAGCATAGGATGGAAATTAAAAGTTTATTAAGCAACAGTCGATTCTGTTTGAGTTAATTGCTGTACATTTAAGAGAAGCTCTAAGCGGCAAGTTCTTGGTACAGGCATCATAGATTTCTTTTATTTCTTATCCTATTTCCCAATGAGTATTACAAGTGAATAATAGCAGTCGTTTCATGGAGGATATGATCGTTACATATCCTGCAGTGTGTTTATGGTGAAGAAAACTGGAAAATGTATATCCGGTTATAGTGCATTAGGAAAAGGACAGGAGGTAAAGGTATGGAAAACAAAGATTACACAGTCGAGATACTGGAAATCATCAGAAGTAATACATCACCAGGTATTATGAGAAGCAGACTGGAAGATTATCATGCAAATGACCTTGCAGAAGTATTTCCACAGCTGAAAGTATCAGAGAGAAGAAAAATCTGCAGAATCCTGGATCTGGACATGCTTTCTGATATCTTCGAGCATATCGACGAACAGGAAGCGGCAGAATATCTGGATGAGATGGATATCAAAAAAGCGGCAGCGATCCTTTCGGCAATGGAGACGGACGCAGTTGTGGATGTTCTGCAGATGATTCCGAAAGAGAAGAAAAATCTGCTGATCGAATTAATGGATGACGATGCCAGAAAAGATATGGCAATCATCGCTTCCTTTGATGAGGAAGAGATCGGAAGTAAGATGACAACTAACTGCATCATGATTCGTGAGAATCTGACTGTGAAGCAGGCAATGAGCAGTCTGGTAGAACAGGCAGCAAAGAACGATAACATTTCTACGTTATTTATGGTAACAGAAGATTCCACCTTTTACGGAGCATTAGATCTGAAAGATCTGATCATCGCAAGAAGAGAGTCTCCGTTAGAAGATCTGATCGCGACATCGTACCCATATGTATATGGAAATGAGCTGATCGAGGACTGTATCGAGCGGATGAAGGATTATTCCGAGGATTCCATCCCGGTGCTGGATAATGACAACAAGCTTCTTGGAGTCATTACATCCCAGAGCATCGTAGACCTGGTAGATGATGAAATGGGTGAGGACTACGCAATGTTCGCAGGTCTGACCGCAGAGGAGGATTTAAAAGAACCATTAAGAGAAAGTATCAAGAAGAGACTTCCGTGGCTTCTGGTACTGTTGGGACTTGGAATGGTCGTTTCATCCGTAGTCGGTCTGTTTGAAGAAGTGGTAAGTCAGCTTACGATCATCATGTGTTTCCAGTCTCTGATCCTGGATATGGCAGGAAATGTTGGAACTCAGTCCCTGGCGGTAACGATCCGTGTACTGATGGATGAGTCACTGACCGGAAAGCAGAAGGCAGAACTGGTATTTAAGGAAATGAAGATTGCATTCTCGAATGGATCGATCCTTGGAATACTGTCGTTTGTAGTGATCGGACTTTATATTGCATTATTTAAAGGGAAGACATTCGTATTTGCATATGCGGTATCCGGATGTATCGGAGTGTCACTGTTGTTGGCGATGGTAATCTCAGGAGCGGTTGGAACATTGATTCCGTTGTTCTTTAAGAAGATTCATGTAGACCCGGCGGTTGCTTCGGGACCACTTATCACAACGGTCAATGACCTTGTGGCAGTTGTATCTTATTACGGACTGAGCTGGATATTCCTGATCAATATGGTGCATCTGGTTGGCTAGTTTAAGTTACAGTTAGAATGATAGTTAGAATGAAGACAGATAGTCATGGACATTAAAGATTTAAAAGTATTTCATACAATAGCAAAAAAGAAGAAAGTATTGCAAAGGCATCCCGTATTCTCTATATGACGCCTCAGGGGATCAGTAAGATCGTAAAAACCTGGAGGCAGAGATGGGATGCCGTCTCTTACACGTAATAAATCCGGCATGCAGCTCACAGAAAGCGGAAGACGTTTTTTTAGAATATGCGGATAAAGGATATCGAAGATTATTATCAGGTGAAGAAGGATATCCTACATATAGAACAACGACAGCGCAAAGTAGTGGATCTTTTGTCGGCATATGGAATCATCCGTATGGTGACGCCGGACTGCATTGCGGAATTTTGTAAGAAATATCCGGATATAGAATTCCATTACAGGGAGTACCCGGATCTGCAGGCAGAGCGTCTGTTTGCTGAAAATGAAGGAAATGTTGCGTTTTCCATCGGAGAATTTGATGAGGAGTTATATCATGTAGTTCCGTTGGAAGCATTTCCGATTAAGCTTCTGGTAAATGAACAGGATCCGTTAAGTGAACAGGAAAGTGTGACAATTGAAGATCTGAAAAACAGGCCGCTATATATTGAAAGCAGTCAGTTTGCAATTTATCATCTGATCATGAAGAAATGTGAAGAAGCCGGGTTCCAACCGGATATCGCATTTCAGACCAGTGGTTTCAGTTTGTGCCATAAGATGGTGAAGGAAAATAAAGGCATATCCGTGACGGTGGATTTTGTCTTTGATGACATGAAAGAACAAGGGCTGAGACTGATCCCATTTTCGGATGATGTGTATGAGTGGAAAGCATGTATGATTACCAGAAAAAAGAAGAAGCGGAGAATGAAGCAGTACAGTGCTTCCTGCAGTTTATACAGGAATGGATCGGGAAAATTAAGAGTGGGGAGATTATCCGGTAGGAACCTGAAACAGAATAGGATGGAGATAACGCATAAGAAAAAGTTGATATAAAGTAACAAAAGTTGCGGATAAGCCATAAATTCTACATTGTCAACAAATTGACAGTGGAAGATTTATGGCTTTTTGTATAGAAATTTTCTAAAATAGACGGATTGAATAAGTCAAAGAATTTATAGATAATATCACTTTAACAAATAAATTTTATATAGCTATAATATAAATATATGGGCATTGGGGAATGCCCGGAGAAGATTTATTTTTAATTTATTTTAGGAGGTATTAATTTATGAACATCGGAGTAACAGAAATCAGTCCAAGAGCGGTGCAGAGAGCAGCAGAGAAGAATGTTAAAAGTGGATATTACTGTTGTGAGGCACTGATGTGTACGATCCGTGACGAATTCAAACTGGATGTACCAAAAGAAGTCATTGCAATGTCATCCGGTATGGCTGTCGGAGCAGGCAAATCGGGATGTGTCTGTGGCGCATTCAACGGGGGTCTGCTTGCACTTGGAATGTTCTTCGGAAGAACAGAGCAGGACGGGCCAACCAATCCAAAGAGCGTAAAATGTATGGAACTGGTTCACGAACTGCATGACTGGTTCAAGAAAGCTAATGGGAAGAATGCAATCTGCTGCAGAGTTCTGACAAAAGAATTCAACATGGGACAGGGTGAGCACAAAGAACAGTGTATTTTTCACAGGACTGTGCGCATGGAAAGTAGCACAGATTGTCTGTCGTGAACTGGGAATCAAGAATCTGGACGAAATTGATGAACCGGCAGAACGTCGTGCAATTGCAGATATCTAGAATACATAGATACAGACTAGAAAGGAAGACAAGATATTATGAAAGATGTAATCAAAAAATACCGATTCCAATCTGCGGAGTCATGCTTGGAGCGGCAGCTTTAGGTAACCTGCTTCAGAGCTATTCAGAAGGAATCCGTTATGTGTGTGGAGTGTTCGCAGCATTTCTGCTGATCCTGGCACTTCTGAAGCTAATTATGTTTCCGGGAGCTGTGAAGGAAGATATGAAGAATCCGATCATGGCAAGCGTATCAGGAACATTTCCGATGGCACTTATGATCTTAAGTACCTATGTAAAACCATTTATCGGACAGGCGGCTTATTATATCTGGCTGTTTGCGATCGCATTACATATCGTGCTGATCATTTATTTTACGGTGAAATTTGTATTTAAATTGCAGATGCCAAAGGTATTCGCAAGTTATTATATCGTATATGTTGGAATTGTCGTTGCATCAGTCACGGCACCTGCTTATGAGAAACTTGCAATCGGAAGTGCAGCATTTTGGTTTGGATTTGTGACACTGATCCTGTTACTGATCCTGGTTACATACCGCTATGTGACGGTGAAAGAAGTACCGGATCCGGCAAAACCACTGATCTGTATCTATGCGGCACCGACAAGCCTCTGTATCGCAGGATATGTGCAGTCTGTCATGCCGAAATCTTACGGATTTCTGATGGGAATGTTTGTAGTTGCAACGGTGATCTACATCTTTGCACTTGTAAAAGCAATCGGTTATTTGAAGATGCCATTCTTCCCAAGCTATGCGGCATTCACTTTCCCATTCGTCATTAGTGCGATCTCTTCAAAGCAGACGATGGCATGCGCAATGAATATGGGACATCAGATGTCGTTCCTGAAATATGTGGTATTGATCGAGACGATTATTGCGGTTGTTCTGGTTGTGTATACGTATATTCGTTTTATGGGATTTATCTTTGGCGGAAGAAATAAGTTAGTGTAGAAGAAAAAAAGAATGTTTGAAAGAATGATATAAAATATTGAGAGCGCCGGATGTAAGATTGCATCCGGCATTTTTATACTAAAGTATGTAAGAAAAGTTGCCGGTGTCAGGTTTTTTAGTATTCATTGATAAAGTATTCATAGAAATTACTGATAATAGCGTTTTCTTAGTTGGGCAGAAAATGTTACACTATACAAGAAAGAATATTCAGAAAGTCTCAGGCAGGAAGGATATTCATTAGAAAATTAAGAACGAAAGAAAGGTTTACAAAAAATATGATAAAGATCGATCTGATAACCGGATTTCTCGGATCCGGAAAGACAACATTTATAAAAAAAATATGCAAAGCATCTGATTGACAAGGGAGATAATATTGGAATCTTGGAAAATGATTATGGTGCGGTTAATGTAGATATGATGTTATTAAAGGACCTGGAAGGTGAAAAGTGCGAACTGGAGATGATTGCCGGAGGATGCGACGCAGACTGCCACAGAAGACGATTCCGCACGAAGCTGATTGCAATGGGAATGTGCGGTTATGACCGGGTAATTGTGGAACCGTCCGGTATCTATGATGTGGATGAGTTCTTTGATGTATTAAGGGATGATCCGATCGACAGATGGTATGAGATTGGCAATGTGATCACAGTTGTTGATGCGAAGCTGGAATCAGACTTGTCGGATGAGGCAGACTATCTGTTGGCTTCCGAGGCTGCAAATGCGGGATGTATCGTACTTAGCAGAAGCCAGGAAGCAACCGAAGAAGAGATAAAAAATACGATAGTACATCTGAATCATGCAATGGAAAAGTACAGTGCAACAGAAGATTCCGTGATGAGATTTTTGTAAAAGACTGGCAGACATTTGAAAGTGCAGATTATGAAAAGCTGTTAGCCTGCGGTTATGTGCCGGAGAATTACCGTAAGATGCATATCGAAGAAGGAGAGACGTTCAAATCTTTGTATTTTATGAATCTTGATAAGACAGAAAAACGAGATAATAGAGACGGCAGAGAAGATATTTGCTGATAAAGAATGTGGAAAAGTATTCCGCATTAAGGGATTCTTAATGGATGACGATGATAAATGGATGGAACTGAATGTTACCCATCAGGAGATGCGGCTGGAGCCGATCACGGAAGGACAGAAAGTCGTAATTGTGATAGGGGAAAACTTAAATGAACAAAGAATAGGAACTTTCTTTGCATAAAGTGCAGAACCGGTGGTGTATTCCACCGATTCTGTAAAAATACGGACTGTATGAAATCGTTTCACGCCATTCTTATTGTGCTTCTTCGAGCTCTTTCATTCTTTTTCTGATCAGTTCTTCAATCCGTTCCAGTTCGGAAATATCTTCTTCCTGCTCAATGAATGTAGCGATCATAGCCGAAGTAGAACTATTTCCAATAATATTTTTATATTCCGCATTGAAATATACATCTCTGGAGATGAGCGGACGGTAACTGCGGCTTAATACCGTTCCACTGTATACAATATCGGCTATTTCTACCAGATTCTCTTTTAACAGGACACGAAGAGAAGCCTGTACCGTATTAATGTTCATGGAACTTTCGGCTTTTTACAATGTCGGAAGCAACCAGAGGAGTGCCTGCATCCCAGAGTATTTTCATGACGTCTAATTGTTTTTGGGACAAATTTCGTATCATTATACATTCCTTCTTTTCAAGGATATCCGGGGATAATTTTTTGTTGCTCTGATATTATTATATAAGTAAATGCTTGTGAATTCAACAAGAATATATAATAAGGTATTGTTTGATTTGAAATAAATTGACAGATTGTATATATGATGATAGATTAATTGTATAATGAAAGAAAGATGATGAAATAATCATAATGAGAATGTTAATAAAATAACTAAATAATTTTGTTAAAACAACACAAAATTAATGCATATTAACGAAAGAAAATGAAAAAGAATTGTGTATAATAGATGAAAAGCTAAAAAATGACCAAATGTCATTGAAAAAATTGTGCACTGTGATATAGTAAGCACAGTTGAACAAAGGAGCTGAGATAGGAGAGCGAATACAAGTAATCACACGATTACTTTTAGTCGCGCTCTTTTTTTTTGAAAATTATTTCAGAATATAATAGAATAAATATATAGCATAGACGTTCAGCAAATAGGAATGAGGATGGAATAAGATGAATCAGATATTTTACGATGCGGTCGGCAATAATCCGATTATTGCAGCTGTGAAGAACATGAAGGATATAGAAGTAAGTTGCACGATAGAGGAGATACAGGTGATTTTCATATTGTTTGGAGATGTCTGTTCGATAGACCGGATCGTAAAGAGAGTAAAAAGATGCAGGAAAGGTTGCGATGGTACATGTAGATCTGATCAGTGGCCTGAGTCCGAAAGAAGTTTCGGTAGAATATCTGAAAGAACATACGGAAGCAGATGGCATTATATCAACAAAGCCATCACTGATCAAGAAAGCAAAAGAACTTGGGATGTATACGATCCTCAGATATTTTCTGTTTGATTCCATGGCATTTGAGAATATCAGACAGCAACAGCATATAGTAAGACCGGATTTCATAGAAGTACTTCCGGGAGTGATGCCAAGAGTGATCAAAAGAATCTGCGGTTCGATAAAGACACCGATCATAGCAGGAGGACTGATCACAGACAAAGAAGATGTGATGGCTGCATTATCAGCCGGAGCAATTGCAGTATCATCGACCAATCATCAGGTATGGAAGATGTAATGGCTGCATATGATGAAACAGAATATTTAATTGCTTATGGGGAGCAATTCAAATAGAACGCATGCGAAAAAAAGTAACCAGTAAAAAGTAAGAGAGAAATCAGGAGGAAATGAATATGGCAAAATATGTAATGGCGTTAGATGCAGGAACTACCAGTAACAGATGTATTCTGTTTAACGAAAAAGGTGAGATGTGCAGTGTGGCACAGAGAGATTCACACAGTATTTCCCAAAACCGGGCTGGTAGAACATGATGCAGATGAGATCTGGGCAAGCATGCTTGGTGTAGCAGTTGAAGCAATGAATATGATCAATGCAGAAGCAGAAGATATCGCAGCAATCGGTATCACAAACCAGCCGTGAGACAACAATCGTCTGGGACAAAGAGACAGGAGAACCGGTACATCATGCGATCGTATGGCAGTGTCGCAGAACATCAGAATATTGTGATTCCTTAAAAGAAAAAAGGATTAACAGACAAATTCCGTGAAAAACAGGACTGGTCATTGATGCATACTTCTCAGGAACAAAGGTAAAATGGATTCTTGATAATGTGCCGGGAGCAAGAGAAAGGGCAGAAAGAGGAGAATTGTTATTCGGAACAGTCGAAACCTGGCTGATCTGGAAACTGACCAAGGGTGCAGTACATGTTACAGATTATTCCAACGCATCCCGAACAATGTTGTTTAATATCAATACGCTGCAGTGGGATGATGAAATCCTTAAAGAACTGGATATTCCGAAATGTATGTTACCGGAACCAAAACCATCCAGCTGCATCTACGGAGAGGCAGATCCGTCTTATCTTGGAGGACCGATCCCAATTTCAGGAGCAGCAGGAGACCAGCAGTCAGCATTATTCGGCCAGACATGTTTTAACGCAGGAGAAGCAAAGAATACATACGGAACAGGATGTTTCCTTCTGATGAATACAGGAGAAAAACCGGTATTTTCTAAAAATGGCCTGGTTACGACAATTGCCTGGGGCCTGGATGGCAAAGTGAATTATGCGTTGGAAGGTTCGATTTTTGTTGCAGGAGCTGCAATCCAGTGGTTAAGAGATGAACTTCGCATTATTGATTCTGCACCGGATTCTGAATATATGGCAAAGAAAGTAAAAGATACCAATGGATGTTATGTAGTACCTGCATTTACAGGACTTGGCGCACCTCATTGGGATCAATACGCCAGAGGAACGATTGTAGGAATCACACGTGGAGTAAACAAATACCACATTATCCGAGCAACGCTGGAATCACTGGCATATCAGGTAAATGATGTTCTGGTAGCAATGAAAGCGGATTCCGGAATTGATCTTGCAGCACTTAAGGTTGACGGCGGCGCAAGTGCTAATGATTTCCTGATGCAGACACAGGCAAATATCATCAACGCTCCCGGTAAAACCGTCCGCAGTGCGTAGAGACAACTGCAATGGGAGCTGCTTACCTTGCAGGTCTTGCAGTCGGATACTGGGAAAGCAAAGAAGATGTCATTAAGAACTGGGCAATCGACAAGACATTCGAGCCTAAGATAGATGAAGAGCAGAGAAGTAAGATGATCAAAGGCTGGAATAAAGCTGTAAAATACGCTTACGGATGGGCAAAAGAAGATTAAAAACTGAATAAAGATAGATAGAAAAAAGGGGGAAATTTCTATGTTACCTTATATAGCTGAATTTTGGGAACGATGATACTGATTATTCTTGGAGACGGAGTGGTTGCGAATGTGAACCTGAATAAATCCGGAATGAAGGGCGGAGGAACGGTTCAAATCACCATTGCCTGGGGTCTTGCGGTTATGCTGCCGGCATGTATATTTGGAGCTGCATCCGGAGCATCATTTAACCCGGCGCTGACCTTGGCACTGGCGGTCGATGGAAGTTTGCATGGTCTATGGTTCCTGGATATATTGTGGCACAATTCGCAGGTGCGTTCGTGGGTGCAGCAGTTGTATATCTTCTGTTCAAAGGACAGTTTGACGCAACAGAAGATCAGGCAACAAAACTTGGGGTATTCTGTACCGCACCATCCATTCCGAATCTTGGCCTGAATATTTTCAGTGAGGCAGTCGGAACATTTATACTTGTATTTGCAATCAAAGGAATGGCAAATGTGCCGGAACTTACAGACGGACTTGGCAAATTTATCGTATTCGCCATTATCGTATCTGTCGGTATGTCTCTGGGCGGTCTGACCGGATATGCGATCAACCCGGCAAGAGATCTTGGACCACGTCTGGCTCATGCAGTACTTCCAATCAAAGGAAAAGGAAGTTCAAACTGGGGATACGGTGTCGTAACTTTAGTAGGACCGGTAATTGGAGCTGTCGCTGCGGTATTGCGTTATGGTGCCATGCCGTGGTAGAATAATAAAAAATAGAATAAGAGGCGTGAGAGAAGAGAGCCTGGCAGGATAACCGCATATTCGTGATGCGTTTACTTGTCAGGCTCTTTTTTCAAAAGCCTACGGGTATCAGAAGTGATGCCAGGGATATGGAAGACATATAGAAGGAGAGATGGAACATGTATGATGTGATGATAATCGGAAGTGGAGTATCCGGTTCAGCGGCTGCAAGAGAATTGTCCCGCTATAAAGCAAAAAAATCTGTGTATTGGAAAAAGAAGAAGATGTCTGCTGTGGAACGTCAAAAGCCAATAGTGGAATTGTGCACGCAGGATATGATGCAAAAGAGGGTTCACTGATGGCTAAGTTAAACGTCCGCGGTAATGCAATGATGGAACAGTTATCTAAAGATCTTGACTTTCCATTCAAAAGAATCGGTTCACTTGTGATCTGTCTGCGTGAAGAGGATATGGACAAATTACAGGCATTATACGACAGAGGTGTGGCAAATGGTGTATCGGGACTTCAGATTCTTAATAGAGAAGAAGTACTTGAGATGGAGCCGAACATTGCAGACAATGTATATGCGGCACTCTATGCGCCGACAGCCGGAATTGTATGTCCATTCGGATTAAATATTGCGATGGCAGAAAATGCCTGTGAAAATGGTGTAGAATTTAAGTTTGATACAGAAGTAAAAGAACTGAAAAAGACGGAAGATATCTGGGAAGTCCACACGAATCAGGGCGTTTTCAAGACAAAATATGTGGTGAATGCAGCTGGTGTGTATGCAGATAAATTCCACAATATGGTCAGTGAAAAGAAAATCCACATAACACCGAGAAGAGGAGACTACTGTCTGCTGGATAAAACTGCAGGCGGACATGTAAAGAGAACAATCTTTTGCACTTCCGAATGAATTCGGAAAGGGAATTCTTGTATCGCCGACAGCACATGGCAATCTGCTCCTTGGACCGACAGCAATCGATATTGAGGAAAAAGAAGGAACGAATACAACAAGAGAGGGACTTGATCAGGTACTTACAAAAGCAGGGCAGAATGTAAAAAATATTCCGATGCGTCAGGTCATTACATCATTTGCCGGACTTCGCGCACATGAAGACGGACATGAATTTATCATAGAAGAATTAGAAGATGCGAAGGGATTCATTGACTGTGCAGGTATTGAATCTCCAGGACTTACCAGCAGTCCGGCAATCGGAGAGATGGTTGCGGGAATTTTGAAAGAAAAGCTTCATCTGGAAGAAAAAGAAAATTTCATTGCTACAAGAAAAAGGAATCCTGGATCCAAACACTCTGAGTAAAGAAGAAAGAGTGAAATTAATCAAAGAGAAACCGGCATACGGTAATATTATCTGTCGTTGTGAGATGATTACGGAAGGTGAAATTATCGATGCGATCCATAGACCACTCGGAGCAAAGTCGTTAGACGGTGTAAAACGCAGAACAAGAGCAGGTATGGGACGGTGCCAGGCCGGTTTCTGTTCCCCTAGAACGATGGAAATCCTTGCAAGAGAACTGGAAATCCCAATGTCAGAGATTACAAAGTCTGGCGGGAAATCAAGGATCATTGTAGGAGTGAATAAGGAGGACATCTGATTATGAAAACATACGATATAGTAATCATCGGCGGCGGTCCGGCCGGACTTGCGGCAGCCGTATCAGCAAGAGAAAATGGAATCCAGGATATCCTGATCCTGGAAAGAGATAAAGAACTTGGGGGAATCCTGAATCAGTGTATCCATAATGGATTCGGTCTTCATACATTTAAAGAAGAACTTACCGGACCGGAATATGCCGGAAGATTCATCAAACAGGTGAAGGATCTTGGCATCGAATATAAATTACATACGATGGTAATGGACATCAGTTCGGATAAAATCGTAACCGCAATGAATCGTGAAGAAGGATTATTTGAAATACAGGCAGGGGCAGTGATCCTGGCCATGGGATGCCGTGAGCGTTCCAGAGGTGCACTGAATATTCCGGGTTACCGTCCGGCGGGAATCTATTCTGCAGGAACAGCACAGCGTCTGGTCAATATGGAAGGATATATGCCGGGAAGAGAAGTCGTGATCTTAGGCTCCGGTGACATTGGACTGATCATGGCAAGGAGAATGACGCTTGAAGGTGCGAAAGTCAAAGTTGTGGCAGAACTGATGCCGTATTCCGGTGGATTAAAACGTAATATCGTGCAGTGTCTGGACGATTATGATATTCCATTGAAATTGAGCCACACGGTTGTGGATATCAAAGGAAAAGAAAGAGTTGAAGGGATCACGCTGGCAGAAGTAGACAGCAGAGGAAAACCGATCCCGGGAACAGAGGAAGAATACACCTGTGATACATTATTACTTTCCTGTGGGCTGATCCCGGAAAATGAGATTTCCAGAGGTATGGGCGTAGATATGAATCCGGTAACTTCAGGACCGAAGGTCAATGAAAGTCTCGAGACGAATATCGAAGGCGTATTCGCCTGTGGAAATGTACTGCATGTACATGATCTGGTGGATTTTGTATCAGAGGAAGCAAAGACTGCGGGGACGAAATGCAGCAGAATATGTGAAGAACTTACAGTCAGATACAGACGATGGGGAAAAAGAGCAGTAAGGAAGATGCAGCAGATATTACACTGAATCCGGTAGAAGGCGTACGCTATACAGTTCCAAGTACGATTAATCCGGCTCATATGGATGAAAACCTTACTGTGCGCTTCCGTGTAGGCGGTGTATATAAGAACTGCTATGTAAGCGCATATTTTGACGATGAACGGTGATACATAAAAACGTCCGGTTGTTGCGCCGGGAGAGATGGAACAGATTAAGCTTACAAAAGAACAGCTTATGAAGTATCCGGATCTGAAGACGATTACAGTAAAGATAGAGGAGGCGTAGAGGATGGAAACAGTAACAACAAGAGAACTGACATGTATCGGCTGTCCGATGGGCTGCCCTCTGACCGTGACAATGGAAGCCGGTGAAGTGATCAGTGTAACAGGAAATACCTGTAAACGTGGAGACATCTATGCAAGAAAAGAAGTAACCAATCCGACCAGAATTGTGACTTCGACGGTAAGAGTAACCGGAGGAGATGCAGATATGGTATCGGTGAAGACAAAAGAAGATATTCCGAAAGGGAAAATCTTTGAGTGCGTAAAAGCATTGAAGACAGTAGAAGTACCGGCACCGGTGCATATCGGAGATGTATTACTGGAAGATGTCGCAGGTACGGGTGTGGATATTGTTGCAACGAAGAATGTTGGAACAAAGAGTTAGTTATTAAAAAGAGTTAGTTATTAGAAAGCTGGCGCAGAGACATTGCCAGTAGAAAGTTTTATGGTTATAATTCTATCTGTGAGAAAAAATGAAATGGATCAGATATATAAAAGGAACCGAGGAAGATAGAATGGAACCATACTACTATAGTAAAATGAACAAAGTACAGCAGGCAGCCTATCATGCCATCAGGCAGGGCTTGCTTGAAATCTCAGATTCAATACAGATACCGGGAATGGAGGCGGAGGAACTCTATAACGTGTTCTTCCGCCTGCGCCTGGATCATCCGGAAATCTTCTGGGCAACTGGATATAAGTACAAATATTATTCAGATTCGCCTAATTTCATATTCATCCCGGAATATTTATTTGATAAAAACAAAATAAAAGAACACCAGAAAGCACTGAAATCCAGAGTAGAAAAGCTCATAAGACCGGTGAAAGACAAATCCGAATGGGAAAAGGAAAAGTATGTACATGATTTTATCTGTGAAAATGTGCATTACGATAAATTAAAAAAGCCATATTCCCATGAGATCATCGGACCGCTTGGACAGGGTGTCGGCGTCTGTGAGGGAATTGCAAAATCTGTGAAAGTACTGTGCGATGCGCTGGGAATCTGGTGTATGATCGCTATCTGCGGCAACAATCCGGAAAAAGGGATCAAATACCGCCATACCTGGAATATCGTAAAAATCGGCGGAAAATATTATCATCTGGATGCGACATTTGACAATACTCTTGGGAACGGGGGAGAAGATGAGTGACAGGCAGGCTTCAAAAGAGATCCGGTACGACTATTTCAACCTGAATGATAAAAGCATATTCAGAGACCATGAGCCGCTTATTTCTCCGGCACCAAAGTGTGAAGATGGCGAGCATTTTTATTATAAAGAAAAGAAACTGTCATTTACAAAGACAGAGGATGTATATAAAAGAGCACTGCAGACAGCGAAAAAGGGAAGAGTGTTTACATTCCACTGGCGCGGCGGTTATCTGACGAAAGCTGTTCTGGATGAACTTCTGGATTTGATCCAGAAAGCAGGAAAAGAGAAACAGAAGAATGCAAGAATCAGTCTATCAGATAAAAGCTGATTGATGTTTCTGATACCTGAGTGACTTCTTTGTTGTTGTTGATTATATCATACATTGTAAATGTTTCTAATTGGCAAACAGGCATTTTTATTCTTAAAAGAGATGGAGCGGGAAGGAAGCTTAAGTCTGCAGAGTATTTCCCTTACGATGGGAGATCTGACGAATCAGTTTATAAAGGGAAAGATCGCAATGATGTTCAATTCCTCTATGGCAATCGACAGTATCCGTGAAGGCAATCCGGATCTTGAATTTGGTATTGCGGCGATTCCATGCGGGAATCCACAGGTTACGGTGGCCGGAGGAGAGATTCTGGCGGTGGCAGATAATGAAAATAAGGAATATGCGATTCGGTTTTTGAAATTTCTTGCGGACAAAAAGCGGATGAAAGAGTACATAGATGAGTTCGGATTTCTTGCACCAAGGCAGG
>VOFB01004050.1_pt1 | contig 41536 bp, 64 predicted proteins | sample 5384141 | NCBI WGS metagenome assembly VOFB01 (sample SAMN12384721, study PRJNA508395) | human gut metagenome | isolation source: healthy gut A | host: Homo sapiens
TTTCATCCATAGCTCTGTTCCTCTATGTACGGGTCGTACATCCATTCCCTCTCCTTTACCTCTCCTCTTTCTCTCTCCTTCTTCGTTTCCTTATCATTCTTCTTATACTTCCCTGCGTCCGCCGCTATCGTCTCCCCATTCGCACCCTCTTCTCTGCTCTCCTGCTCTATCCCGTCAAAATAGCCGCTCTTATTTAATCCCAGCGTTTTACCTCCGCTTACCAATATTTGGTCCCACAGCCTCACGTCTATTGACGCCAATATGTTCGCTATCTTCTGCGTCGCCATTAAATCCTCAAGCCTCGGCTTGCATTCTCCCTCTATATGATTGTTCGCCAGTATTACGCTGTGCGCCTGATACCTCGTTACCGCCTCGGCCACCTGCCTGCCGTCTATTGCCTCTTCTCCTGTCTCTCCCTCGCCAATGTCTCTATCCCCTGCAGCCGGCATTGCGCGTTTAGACACATCATTATCAGGCATTCCTCTTTCTCCTCCTCCAGCAGTCGCCTCGCCAGTCCTGACGACGCTCCGTATGTTCCCACCTTTAATCCCCTAACTATCCTTATTTGCGCATACCTCTCCGCCGCCGCTCCTGCCAGCCTCAGAAATACCGCCGTCTTTTCTCCTATTCCTTCCTGCTCGGTCAATTCCTCTTCACTCTGCCTGACCAATTCCCTCAGCCGTTTTTCCTCCAGCAGCCTGTGCGCCGTCCCATTTACATTCACTCGCTTTATCGGGTAATACAGCAGCATCTCCAGTACCTCATGCTCCGCCAGCACTTCCAGTCCGCCCTTCGATACTTTCCTCGCATCCGCTCCCGATGCCCTCCGTGCATTCCCTCCATTCCTTCCTCTCCCCTCTGAAGCCTTATTGAATATTTCCAGCTATTCTGTGTCCTCCCATGCCTCCGAGAATTCCTCATTAGCAAACAGCTCCGCCAAACCGGTTATTTGCTTAAGCCGCAGTATTTCGTCCGCATCCATACCCAAATGCTTAGCTTCCAATCATCAGAGCGGCCCAAATCATGAAGCTCCTTTACTATATTCCCCATAAGCTCAACTTCATGAGTGCCCCGCGCCCGGTTATGCCTTATGGTAGAAAGCCATTCGGTCGCTCCGAACGCGGTCAATCTGAGCGACGGGGAGATAGCCTAAAGTATTTTTCATATTATATCGCTGTGCTCGGCCGGAATAAGATATCTGTGAAAACCGTCCACTATCTCATAACCATTGTCCTCATGCATACCTGTAACAATAGGCTGAGTGTAGCCGTCGCATTTTATAGATGTATACAGTAATTCCATTTTCGGGCGGAGCCACATGATTAGGGATTCCATTCATTGGCATGAATTTCCTCTATTCACCCAAAGCACGCAATCCACAGGATGCTGTTTCATTGAGAGAGCTCATGCAGCCGGCTCCTAATATAATTCAAGCATTCTATAAGCTCCGAGATGTCCTCCGTCTTTTTCAATTCAGCTATTAGCTGATTGCATATCTCTTCTATTTCAGGCCTATCCATTATTACGCTCCTCCTTTATACGCGGCTGCTCCATGACCTCAGCATCCTCATTAATCAAGCTGGCATATTTTTTTCTTTAAGCCAGCGTATATGCTCATTTTGCTTTTTTAGTCGGGCCAAATCCCATAAACCGGCAAAGATTGTCGTTCTTTAAAATACAAAAAAAGCACATCCGCTTCCAGGAGGGTATATGTATAGTGGATTTTATATCATCCGTATCGTCGGGAATAGCCTGATTGAATACTACCCTGCATTTGCCGTCCTTAGTATAAGCGGAAACCCGTTGCGCGAAATATTATAGCCCTTCTCCTGAATTTCCTTTATGCATTCCTCTGAAAGGCCCCCTCCGACATTATGCCAGAAATCAGCCGACACCTTTAAATTTTTCCAGATACATATTACGGTAGTCTGGGCAGAGTAGAAAGCAGGAATTTGGTATAGGATTCCCAGGTATGCCCCTTAGAAGCACTACATTTCTATAGCCCATAGCCCTTGTATTGCCATAAATAGAAGCAAAATTAGCGCCTCTACCCGGCCTACCAACTTAGCCCAAGCCTTTGGCTCTATAACGCGGTAAATATTTAAAGACTGCATGGCCCACTCATTAAAAGGGGAAGCCACGCGCATCTGATTGACCGGCACACCCGCCTTATAAAACAGGTCGTAAAGCTTATTATACGAATAGCCAAACTGACCGTTAGCCTTCCAAACATCCCCTAACTGTCCAATCATAAAGCGGAGCCGCAGTATATACATCTCTAAAAATAGTTGTTATATAGCAGGTATCCTTATATCGGTTTTTTCTTATTTATAATGGAGGAATACCGCAGCAGAGATTCATTTGCCCTTATACCCAGCAGACAGACGGTTTTCCTCCTCCCTTATAGTTTTTATACCATCTGTTAAATTGCTTGGCCAGCTCCTCCTGAAGCATTTTATATTTATAAAAGCCAAACGGATTATTATTTTGATTTATAACATAGCTCATTTGAGGCATGGGGGCGCACCCAGATATCCTTTTCCTTATCATCCCATGGATACCAATAGATATCATAATTGGACATAGGCGTTTTACTGGCCATAGGCAAGCACACCCAAAACGGCTCTATATAGTCCAAATTTTCTTCAAACATTTTGGTAACATAATCGGTTGTATATGAATACTGGGCCTCAAAATCCTGGTGAAACACCCCAACTTTGCGTCCGGGACAATTCTTTTTCAAATAGTCTATAACTATATTAAGCAGCAGCCCGCTGTCCTTGCCGCCTGAGAAGGATACATATACATTATCAAATTCAGAAAATATATATTTGAGCCTTTCCATAAGCGCCTCATATACATCTTTCCCTAAAAACCGCTTGGAAATAATAATCCCCCTGCTATTTTTATTATTTATTTTAACCCAATTTGTTATATTTACAAGGGATTTATTGGATATTATATTGTAAAAACGGATTTTTGTTAATTTGATGTGCTGTATTTTGATATGGGGATTATAACTTGTATTCCGCGAAACATGTAGAAATATGCAAGCTTAATATGCTAAAGCTGCGCAGACACGCCGGCTTGCGCAGCTTTTTATGCTGAATACGTCTGTATATCAGCCGTATAAAAATACATAATTGGCTTACGTTAAATTGATATCCTCGCTTGATATAAAGGCGGGCGGAAAGGCATATGTAAAAAGGGGGCGGCGCGGAATTTTGGCGCCCCTAAGGGGCGCCAAAATCCTGCCCGCATCCAGCCTGGGGAAAGCCAGCTTTCCCAGGTTGATGGGCGCGGGCCGGCCTTCGGCCGGCCGCCGCGCCGCCCCCTTTTTTACATATGCCTTTCCCACCCGCCGTTATACTTAACCGGCTGCAGTTTTCAGCTAATTAAAAAACATTATACAGCTACTATATTGACCAATTTGCCCTTTACTACTATTACCTTCTTAATCGTCTTGCCCTCCAGCCAGGGTTTTACCTCAGCGCAGCCCAATGCCGCAGCCTTTATCTCCTCTTCATTTGCCTCAGCCGAAGCCTGTATGCGCGCCCGTATGCGTCCGCTTACCTGAACAGCATATTCAACGCTGTCCTGCTTTATAAGCTTGGGGTCGTATTCAGGCCATCTCTGCTTATACACCGGCTCATCACCCAAAGCCGCTTTTTCCCATATCTCCTCGGTAATATGAGGAGCTACGGGGTTAAGCAGTATAATAAGCAGCCTTAATTCCTCCCTGGTAACGCTCTCAAGCTGATAAAGCAGATTGACAAAGCTCATCATACTGGCTATGGCTGTATTATATTTCATACGCTCATAGTCCTCTGAAACCTTCTTAATCATAGAATGTACGGCTGCCTCGGTTTCAGGCCGCAGGCCCTCCCCTGCAATCATATTTTGAAGCCGCCATACTCTCTCCAAAAAGCGCCTAGCTCCCCGCGCGCCCTGTGTAGACCACGGCTTAGTCTGATCAAAGGCGCCCATAAACATCTCATACAGCCTGAGCGCATCGGCACCCATTTCTTTAATTATATCGTCCGGATTAACCACATTTCCCCGGCTCTTGCTCATTTTTTCCCCGTTTTCCCCTAAAATCATACCGTGGCTGGTTCGCTTTTTTATATGGCTCAGGCGTAGGAACCACTCCCTATGTCATATAAAAAGCGGTACCAGAATCTAGAATATAACAAATGCAGAGTAGTATGCTCCATTCCGCCATTATACCAATCCACCGGCATCCAATACTTTAACGCCTCTGGGCTGGCCAGCTCCTTATCGTTATGCGGGTCGGTATAACGGAGGAAATACCAGGACGAGCCTGCCCACTGAGGCATGGTGTCTGTTTCGCGCTTAGCCGGGCCGCCGCAGTGCGGACAAGTAGTATTCACCCAATCCACAGCATGCACTAAGGGCGATTCTCCTGTGCCCGACGGCTCGAATTTCTCCAGATTAGGCAGGGTAAGGGGCAGCTCGCTCTCAGGTATGGGGGTCCAGCCGCACTTTTGACAGTATACCAGCGGTATGGGCTCTCCCCAGTAGCGCTGACGCGAAAAAACCCAATCTCGCAATTTATAATTTACCTTGCGCTTGGCTATTCCTCTCCCCTCCAGCTCCTTAATAATGGCGTCCTTTGCCTGAGCCACGCTCATGCCGTTTAAAAGCCCGAATTTACCATAACTCCGTCGGCTATATCGGTATATGCCTCTTTATCCACATCGCCGCCCTTAACCACTTCCACTATAGGCAGATTAAACTTTCTGGCGAACTCCCAGTCTCTCGTATCATGCGCGGGTACTGCCATAATTGCTCCCGTACCGTATGTCATAAGCACATAATCAGACACCCAGATGGGGATTTGCTCATTATTCACAGGATTAACGGCGTATACGCCCTTAAGAGGCTGACCGGTTTTCTCCTTAGCCGTCTCGGTACGCTCAAAATCGCTTTTATGCGAAGCCGCGTCCCTATATGCCAGCACGTCGTCTATATTCTCTATTTTATCTCTTAGCTCGTCTATAAGCGGATGTTCTGGAGAAACAACCATATATGTGGCGCCAAAAGCGTATCCGGCCTGGTTGTATACACAGTTATAGGCTTATTAAGAGCGGGGACAAAAAACTGCACCTCGGCCCCCTCGCTGCGGCCTATCCAGTTGCGCTGCTGCGCTTTAACCTTATCTATAAAATCCACAGTATCTAAGCCGTCCAGCAGCTTTTGCGCGTAATCGGTAATTCTGAGCATCCATTGGCTTTTAACTCTGCGTATTACCTCGCCGCCGCAGCGCTCGCAGTGGTTGTCCACCACCTCCTCATTGGCCAGGCCCACCTTGCAGCTTGTACACCAGTTTATGGGAATTTCCGCCTTGTAAGCCAGGCCAGCCTTAAACAGCTGTATAAAGATCCACTGCGTCCATTTATAATAAGACGGGTCGGTAGTGTTGACCTCACGGCTGTAATCGAAGGAAAAGCCCATGCTTTTTAACTGAGAACGGAAACGGTCTATATTATTCTTAGTAACTATGCTTGGATGCACGCCTGTTTTCATAGCGTAATTTTCAGTTGGCAGGCCAAAAGCGTCCCAGCCTATGGGATAAAGCACATTATAGCCCTCCATACGCCGCTTACGCGCTATAATATCCAGCGCGGTATTGGAAAGCGGATGACCTACATGCAGGCCGCCCCCGACGGATAGGGAAATTCTATCAAGGCATAAAATTTAGGCGAGGCTATAATCGTCCAGCGCCCTAAAAGCCTCCTGCTCCTCCCAGCGCTGCTGCCATTTTTTCTCTATCTCCAAATGATTATAATTATCCGCCGCCATATAAAAAACCTCCAAAAAATATAATAAGGCATTCCGTTCAGAGACGGAATGCCCGCGGTATCACTCTGCTTGCCGCGCCAAAATAAATCGCCGCAGCCGCGTTAATTCCCTTAACGCGGGATAACGCAGCGCCCTAATAGCGCGCAAAAGCACGTTCAGGCGTTAAGCTCAGGGGAGAGAAAGCTTATTCCCAGCCTTTGCCGTCTCGCACCATAAACCGACGGCTCTCTTAAAAAAGCGTTTAGGAAAACCAGCCCCGTCAAAGCTTTTATTTATCAGCTTGCCTAATAAAAATAATTCAAGCCTGTTATTTAGGATATAGGATAAATGATTTTTATTTAAAAGTCAAGAGCTTTTTGCCTTATTAGCCGCATATATCCCGTTTAAAGAGGTTATTATCCGGTTCTATGCGCTGCTGCGGCGGAAAATTAAATTAAGGGGGGCGGCGCGGCGGCCGGCCTTCGGCCGGCCGCTCTGGCAGGCTTTGGAGGAAAGCCAGCTTTCCTCCAAAGCCTGCCAGAGCGGGATTTTGCGCCCTGCGGGCGCCAAAATGCCGCGCCGCCCCCCTTAATTTAATTTTTTCCGCCGCACCAAATCTTTACATAACTCCTCTTAAATATCACGTATCCAGCTTATATGTATCGTCAAACCGCTCTATGCCAGCCTCTTCCATCCACTGCTTAACAGAATTTTCCCAGGCGTCCTCCTGCCTCTGCGAAGTAAGGCGGTCAGTCAACTCCTTCTGTACGCTTTCAAAGGAAATTTGGCCTTCAGGCAGCACCGAATCCCGCCTTACTATATGATAACCGTTTACAGTCTGCACAGGTCCGGTTATTTTCCCATCCTCTATGGAAAGCACCGCCTGACGTATGCTTTCATCAATTAAATCGCCTTCGCCTACTAAATAGCCGCGCTCACATGCAGACTTGGTATTCTGTCCGGCGTCGTCAGTATAGTTGACCACCATTTGAATAAATCCGTCTCTGTCCTCTTTAAGCGCATTTGAATACATTTTGTCGGTCTCTTCCTGAATAAGAGCAGCTCCCTCCCGCATAAGCTCATCTAATTCCGCTTTTTTTCCTCCAGCTCGCTGCGCTTTTCTGCATCCTCCTCTTCCTTAAGCTCTGTCTCCAGCTCATATATTTCCATATGAAGATTCTGAATCTCTTCCAGCTCCTTAGATGGATATGCAATCAAAATATGCTGCATTTTAACATATTCATGAGGCACGTATAAAATTAAAAACCTCACCGCCATCATAGTCGTCAAAAAATTGATTTATATCCTAGTCATAGAGCTTTTTCTGTTCTTCAGCCAGGCTGTTGTATTCCGCCCGAACATCCTCCTCTGACGGTATGGCCGACTGTGCTATAATTTCGTATAATTCGTCCTCCGCTTGACTTTCAAGCAGAAGCTGCGTTTTGCTCTCCAAGCTCTCCTTTATCCGCTATATCTCTTTTCATACGCTTGCTTGGCCTGATTATAGCATTCCTCCTCGGTTTTTTTTCAGGCAGAGATTTTTAAGCTCGTCCGCATAATGCTGAATCTCGGTCTCCATTGTCTCGCGTACATTTTTTTTCCGCCTCGGCGCGCTCCTCAGCCGAAAAATTCAAAAGCCCCTCGAATCAGCCTGCTGTCTGACTACCTTAGCCCTTATTAATGCATCCAGCGCTATAGTTTTATATTCCTCCAGGTTTCCGCGCCCGATTCGGTTGACGCGTCTATGCCCGAATAAATTAAAAGCATCTGCTTATAATTATTATAAATTTCTTCCCATTCTGATTTTATATGGGCTGACCATTGACCTCGGCCACCACCGGGTCTCCCTGCACGCCTTCCTCCGGCTGACCGCAGGCCGTCATACAAATGGCCAGAATAGCCGTAATTATAAAGACTGCCGTTTTTCTCATGCTTTTAACCTCTCCTATTGGCTTTTCTTGACTGCGTTAAGCCGAATACTCCATATTTTCAGTATAAATAGTCAATCCGCTCTGCTCTCTCCAGGACTGAACGGTTTGTTCAAACAGTTCGCCCTCATTCTTTTCCCGCAGCGCCTCATTTATTTCCTCTCGCACGTTATCCAAAGGCACGCTGCCCGGCTGGAGCGCGCTTACACGGCGTATTATATGATAGCCGTAAGGCCCTAACACGGGCCTGGAAATTTCTCCATCCCTGCTTAATGCCAGAGCGGTATCATGAAATTCTGTTATAAGGCCGTCTCCTGCGCCTACCAGATAAGCCGTAAGACTGTCCGCGTCCTGCGCGTCCTGACTCTGTTCCAAAGCTATCCTTTCAAAAGCCTCTCCGTCCGCATTGCGCACCTGCTCGTATATTTGATTGGCCTTATCCTCTATGCTTCCCGCTGCTTTTTTCAAGCGCCGCGTCATATTCGCTCTGCGCTGTTTTAAGCTGTTCCTTTAGTTCGGCCAGCTCTGCTTCCAGCCCGGCCTTTTTATCATTATCCGCGCTTTCCAGCTCGGTCTGCTTTGTCATTTATATCCTGCTCCAGCGAATATAATTTCTGATAAGCGCTCATAACGCTTATCTGGTCCGCGTCCTCAAAGCCTATTAATATATGCTGGGCCAGCACATAGCCCTCGGGAACATAGCATAATATGCCCTCAGCCGTCTGATTATAAAGCGCAGTAAACTGCTCGGATGTATATTTGCTCTGCTCTTCAACAAGCGCATCGTAATATTCCTGTATTTCTTCCTCGGTTACTTCCGCCTGAGCGATTATGTCCGCATAGCATTGGTCAAAGAGCCAGAGATAAAAGATAATCCTCTACAAGGCTGTCCATGGTTTGGCCCGCATCCGCCATAGCCTGTTCAACGCTCTGCTTGGCCTGCTCAGTAAAATCCATTTCCTCTTCGCCGGTATAATTTGCGCTTAATTCCTGCTTCTTCTGCTCTATAAGCGAATTTATATATTCTTCTACATATTCCTTTGCTTCGACGCGCTGCTCCTGGGTATAATTGGTATAACCCTCCCTCTGGGCGTATTCAGTCAGAAGCTGTCTGGTTATGAGTAATTCCAGCGCGGCGGTTTTATATTCCTCCAGTATCTCGGCGCCCTCCTCGCTGGACGGGTCAACCCGTAATACGACACCAGCGTATTATAATAGCTTTGATACACATTCAGCCATTCTCCGCGCGTTATGCTCTTGCCGTTTAAGGTAGCTACAGGCAAAGCGCTGTCCAAACTGTCCTGAATTGAAGCCGAATTAGAAGGAGAAGCCGCCGCGGCCGTATTTGTCGCTCCTCCTGTCAGCCCGGAGGTCGCCGCCTGGTCAGAACAGGCGCATAAAAGCAGCGCGCCGGATATCAATATCAAGCATAGTACCTTCTTAAGCATGGTTTTTCCTTTCTCCGCAGCTGCGGCCGCGCGGGGGCGGGTGGGCTCTATATAAAAGGGGCTGCCCGGTAAAATTGCGGTTAGGATAAATGCCGGCGCAGCCCCGGCCGGCCGTAAGGCCGGCCTCCTTGCCCTGGATTTCAGAGGCGCGCCCCTTTGCGCGCCTCTGAAATCCAGGGCGGGCGGGAAAGCCCCCTCGCGCGTCTTTTTTTTCCATTAACCGCTCCTGCTCATATAAAACAGGCGACCGCTCAGGGCCGCCCGATTAATCTTCAATACAATTTAAACATCCATAACTCCGTTATACTTCTTTATGCTGGCGGCCTTATACCATTCATCCTGATAGCTGGACCATTTTTCGTCCTTCATACTGGTAGTCAGAGATTCTTAATTTCCTCCCTAACCTGATCCAGCTCTACAAAGCCTTCAGGAATATCCTTTATCTTACGGATAATATGATACCCGTAAGGCCCCAGCACAGGAGCGGAAATTTCTCCCTCCTCCTTCAGAGCCACAGCCGCGTCGTGGAATTCCTCTATCATACCATCCTCGTCTCCGATAAGATATCCCTTTTTGGCTTTCTCCTCAGTATTCATACCCGTATCATCTGTTTCCTCCAGAAGCACTTCGATAAATTTATCCTCATCCGCATCCTTAACCGAGTCATAAATCTTATCGGTTTCCTCTTGAATCTTTTCAGCGGCCTTTTCGGCGGCCTCCTCATATTCCTTGGTGGCCTTTTCAAGTTCGTCCTTCAATTCCTCAAGCTCGGTCTCCAGCTCAGTCTTATCCTCAGCGTCCGATTCGTCCAATTCCTCCTGCTTTTCGTCCACCTCGCTCTGCGCATCCGTCATGGCCTTATAAAGCTCTTGTATATTCTCCTGGTCGTCCTCGTCAAAGTTTATAAGGATATGCTGCACAAGGCTGTATCCAGCCAGGTTTTTTACTATTATTGTGCCGTCGTTAAACGCGCTTACATATTCATCCTTAGCCGAATCGGTAAAGCTCTCAGTCTGCTCCTTCTTCAGCTCGTCGTATTTTGAAACTATATCTGCTTCCAGCGGCCCTATATCCTTTAACAGATTCTCCTTATAATTATCGCAGGCCATTTCGTTAAGCTTGGATTCAATCAGGTCGTCTATAGTATAGCCCGCTTCCTCCATATCCCGTTCATAAGCAGCCTTAGCTTCGGCGTAAAAATCCATATCCTCATATCCCGACTGGCCTTCAACCGCATCCTTCATACTGTCGGCGTTAGCCTGATTTCTTCTTCCATTTCCTTTTCTACTTCTTCCTTGGCCTGGGCGCGCTGTTCGTCGGTAAATTCAAAATAGCCCGCCTCCTTAGCCTTCTGCTCCCAAAGCGTCTGATATATCAGAGAATCCAGCGCCGTAGTTTTCAGTTGTTCTAAAGTCTCCTGGTCCGCAGAGGAGCCGTAATACATATAATACATATAGTATACGGAATACCAGTCCTTTTTAATATCTTTTCTCCGTTGACGACAGCCACAACTCTGTTGCCGTCCGCCTCTGCGTCCACCTGGACAAGGGTACAGCCTGAAAAAAAATACCCGCGGCCATAAGCACCGTCGCGGCCAGCGCAATTACTTTTTTCATATTTGATTTCACGCCTTTCTTATCTATGTGCCATATTAAAGCCGGACAGGCCGGCACGAAAACTATTATACGTTATAACCGCTAATTTTTCAAGTCAATTAAGCTCAATTAGCATATATTTTAACGATTTATTCATTTATACGCCCATTTGAACCGGCGACGCTCTATTTTCCCGCCTTATCCTGCTCTTTCTTCCTCTTCGCCCGACGCGCTTTTCAGGAATTTTATAATTTGAACTGCTGCGTCCGCTGTATCTACGCCCAGGGTCCTGTAAATAACCGCCAGCTTATCGCCGGCCGAAACCGAAGCTCTCTTTTTAATCACTTCCAGCGCCCGGGTCAGCCTTTCAAAATCCACTCCCGATGAAACTCCGAAGCGCATTATAATGGCGTCGGGACGCTGTATAATATGAGTTATTCCCGCGCGCGAGGCCAGCGCCTTCATATAAGCTATATTTATAAGGTTTACTACACATTGCGGAGGGCCGCCGTAACGGTCTATAAGCTCTTCGAGTATGTCCTCCCGGTCTCCGTCCTCTTCAATGGCCGCTATTCGCTTGTAAACGTTAACCTTTTGCGCTTCCGAGCGTATATAATCCTCGCTTATATATGCGTCCGTCTTAATTTCTACAATGGTTTCAGGCCGCTTTTCGGGCTGCTCCATGCCTTCGCTGACAGCCTCCTTTACCAGCCTGCAATAAAGCTCGTAGCCAATTTGAGCTATATGTCCATGCTGCTCGCCGCCCAGCATATTGCCCGCGCCCCGTATTTCCAAATCCCTCAGCGCAATTTTAAAGCCCGAACCCATATCGGTAAACTCCCTCAGGGCATTCAGCCTCTTTCTCGGCGGTTTCAGTCAGAACGCTGCCCGGACGGAAAGTAAAAATATGCGTATGCTATGCGGTTGAGCGGCCTACGCGCCCCTTAAGCTGATAAAGCTGGCTCAGCCCGAATTTATCAGCGTCGTATACTATTATAGTATTTACGCGGGGAATATCCAGTCCGTTTTCTATTATAGCCGTACACAGGAGCACGTCAAAGGCGCCGTCATAAAATTCCATCATGACCTTTTCCAATTCGCCCTCGGCCATCTGCCCATGGCCTATGCCTATACGCGCCTCAGGAATGAGCTCCTTAAGGCTCTGGGCAAAGGTTTCTATGCCCTGAATACGGTTATATACGAAATAAACCTGGCCTCCCCTGCCCAGTTCGCGCATTACTGCGTCCCGTATCATTGTGCGGCTGTATTCAGCGACATAGGTCTGAACCGGATATCTCTCCTCAGGCGGGCTGTCTATAACGCTCATATCCCTTACGCCCACAAGGGACATATGCAGAGTGCGCGGAATAGGAGTGGCCGTTAAGGTAAGCACGTCTATACTGCTTTTTAGCTGCTTTATCCTCTCCTTATGCGCCACGCCGAAGCGCTGCTCCTCATCCACTATCAGCAGGCCCAAATCCTTAAAACTCACATCCTTGGCCAGCAGCGCGTGAGTACCCGAAACAATATCTATTTTCCCTTCCTTCAGGCCGGAAAGCACCTGCTTGCGCTCTTTAGGACTTCTAAAACGGCTCAGCACATCCAGTCTCACACCGTATGGCAGCATGCGCGCCGCCATGGTATTATAATGCTGCTGAGCCAATATGGTGGTAGGGGAAAGAAAGGCCACCTGCTTGCCGTCCATGACGGCCTTAAACGCGGCGCGCATTGCCACCTCTGTTTTTCCATAGCCCACGTCCCCGCACAGCAGACGGTCCATGACCCGGCCTGATTCCATGTCCCGTTTTATTTCATCTATAGCCCTGAGCTGGTCAGGAGTTTCAGTAAAGGGAAAGTCGTCCTCAAAATTGCGCTGAAAGGGGGTGTCAGGCGAAAAGGCATAGCCCTGAGCGGCCTCACGCTTACTGTAAAGAGCTATTAATTCGTCCGTCATATCCTTTATGGCTTTTTAGCTCTCGCCTTAGCTCCGGCCCATTCCTTGGAGCCTAATTTATTTATCTTGGGGACGGCGTCCTCTCCGCCCATATATTTTTGAACCAGTTTAAGCTGCTCGGCCGGCACATATAATTTATCCGTTCCCCTGATAGGCTATAGTTATATAATCCCTGAACACGCCGTCTGTCTTTATTTTAGTTATGCCCTTATATATTCCTATGCCATAATTATCATGCACAACATAATCGCCTATTTTTAACTCCCATGACGTCGGCGATATTAGCGCCGTCCCTACGTTTTGCACGGCGAATGCCGCGGCGTGAGCGGGAAGCGGAAAAGATGTCACCCTCGCTTATAAGGCTCATTCGCGCCTCGGTATATTCAAACCCCCGGCTTACGCGGCAGGGCAGCACAAAAATCTCGCCCGGAGCGGCTTTCAGGGATAAATCTGACGTATACTGCGCATATACGTTCAGGCTCTCCAGCTCGTTTACCAGCCGGCGCGCCTTGCTTTCGCCACCGGCGCATATCAGCGTGCGGAATTTATTTACGCGCAGGCCGGTCAATTCCTTAGCCAAAAGTGAAGGACTATTCTGAAAGGACTGCATAGAGCGGGCGGAGAGCGTAAAAACCGCCTGAGGAGAAATATCCCTGCACGCAGCGGTTATGCTTTGCATGGAAAGCAGGGTTTTCTCCTTTAATTTAGCCAGAAGCTGGTCATAGGGACGAAGGTATTCGGCATGAAGCGGAAGCACCCTGCCTTTAACGAGCTGCTCCTTAAATATTTCGGCGTACTCCATAGCGGCGTTATCGGCGCGCTCCCGTATTCGGCGCGGCTCGTCTAGCACAACCAATACGTTCTCGGAAGAAAATCCAGTATACAGGTATAATCGGTATAAAAATACGGGAACAAATCGCCGTCAGGCAAAAGAGCCTGAATCCAGCGCGTCGATTACCGGCTGAAAGAGATTCTGCGCCTGGTCAGCGCCTTCGGGATTATTGCGGCGCGCTTTTTTTTTTCATAAGCGGCAAGCTGGGCGGGCAGCATGTCCGCTCCTTTTTCAAATCCCTGACGTACAATTCTCCCGCAGGAGATATGACGGCGCTTTCCAGTCTTTTTAACCGAGCGCTGACTGGCGGCGTCCAGCAGCCGCAGCGAATCTATCTCGTCGTCGAAAAATTCTATTCTCAGGGGATTATCCCAGCCCGCGGGAAAGATATCGGCTATACCTCCGCGGAAGGATATCTGGCCCGGCTTCTCAACCGCTTCGGCCTCCTGATAGCCCATATTCAAGCAGCGTGTACGCAGGAGAGCGGGAGAGATACGCGAAGCATGGTCCAATTTAACGGCAGCAGACCGCCAGAGAGCGGGGGGCATAAAATTATAGAGCAGCGCGTCTATCCCCGCGGCTAATACGTCCGTACCCTCCAGCAGGCGGTAAATAACCTCGGCCCTTTCCATCGCGCTTTGGCTGCTGCCTGTTCTGACGCCTGGTATAGCTTCGCGCGCTGGAAGCACAGCGGTTTCCCTGCCCAGATAGGTTTCCATATCTTCGGCTGCGCGTTCGGCGCGCTCATTTGACCAGGTTATAAATAGTATTGGGCGGCCGCTGCTTACCGCTGAAGCAAGATGGGCTTTTTGAGAATCGGACATGCCAAAAACGGCGCAGGGACTTAATCCCTGCCCCACGCTTTCAGAGAGCCGTATAATTTCGGCGTCCTCCATAATAGGAGAAAAAAATATTTCGTTCATATATCACCTTAAAAAAGATTCATCTGGCGTCATTAATACAGGAATAATCAGCATTAAGGCTACACTAGCCGCGTAAGAGACGCGCCTATTCCTTGACGTTTACATTATACTTGGCCATGGCCTTTTCTATGCCCGAAGAAACAAATTCCAGTGCGCATTCAGCAGCCCCTCTTATAAGCATTTTGCATTACCGGCATTTCATCACGGGTAAATTTGCCCAAAACAAAATCTGCAAGCTGCATCTGCGCCGGAGGCTTGCCAATACCTATACGAATACGGTTGAAATCCTCCCCTATACACGACACGATGGAGCGCATACCGTTATGGGTGCCCGGGCCGCCCGAAGCGCGGACGCGCAGCGCGCCCAGCGGCAAATCTATATCATCATATATAACCATAAGCCGGGTATGAGAAAGCTTATAATAATCAAGCAGCTCTCTGACACTCTCTCCGCTTGCATTCATATAAGTTGTAGGGCATGCCAGAATAAGCCGCTGGTCAAGGTTCAATCTGTACTGAGCGGTCATAGCCTTATGCTTGAGCTTAAACTCAGAGAGCCCGCTTAACTGGGAAGCCAAGCATTCAACTGCATTAAACCCGCAGTTATGGCGGGTAGCGCTGTACTCACGGCCGGGATTGCCCAGACCTACAATTAAAAAAGCATTGCCGTCGCCGGCTTTATTTCGTTTAAAAACATATACGCTCCTTCGCTGCGCCCGGCCGGGGCGGGCTTTATAATTAAGGGACGGCCGCTTCGCGGCCGGACGGGGCCGCGCCAAAATTAAATAGGGGTCAACGCCAAAATTAAACGCAGCGTTAAAAAATGAGGGATAAAGGATGTGGCGCGGCCCCTCATTGTTTTTGCTTTCTCCCTTTTAAAAGGGAGAAAGCAAAAAATGACGGGTGGGAGGCCGGCTTCCTTTATGCTTAGCCAAATTCAAAAGCATCTTACTCAAGGCCCAGAGCATTTTCATTAAAAAACACCGCGGGCTCGCCGCCCCGCCCGCCGCAGCACTATGTGCTACGGCAATAATGAGGCCGGCTTCGCCGGCCGAATCCCTATGCGGCCCAAATCCGCCGCACAGGGATTCCTTTATCTTTTCCCACCCGCCCGCTGCGGTATTCCCAGCTAACAGCATATCCCGGCGCTTATTTATTTCTCCTGCTCCCATTCCCTGCGCTTCTGCTCCGCCCAGCCGGATTTTACCGTCTGCCTGGCCCTGGCAATGCAAAGCGCCCCGCCCGGAACATCCTGAGTAACTGTAGAGCCGGCGGTATGTATGCTCCGTCCTCCAAAGCTACAGGCGCCACTAAATTGGAATTGGAGCCCACAAATACATTATTCCCAACGCGGCTTCTGAACTTATGCTTGCCGTCATAATTGACAAATACGACTCCGCAGCCAATATTGCAGCCCGAACCGACGTCCGCATCCCCACATAGGACAAATGACTGACCTTGCTCTTATCCCCTATGCTGCAATTTTTCAATTCCACAAAATCGCCGATGCGTGCGTTTTACCCACAACCGCTTTGGGCCTCAGATATGCGTTGGGTCCTACCGTGCAGCTATCCCCCTACTTCCGCTTCTATAAGAGTAGAGCATCTAACGCTTACCCTGCTGCCCAGCCTGCTCTTTTCCAGCCTGTTCCCCTCATAAAGAATGCACTCTTGGCCGATAATGCTTCCTGAACATAAATAATTGTTCGGATATATAACGGCGTCCCTGCCTATAATAACGTCCCAGTCAATATATATGCTTTTGGGATCCATGAGAGTAACGCCATTAACATATGCCTGCGGTTTATCCGCTCCCGCATCAATTCAGCCGCCTGAGCAAGCTGAACCCGGTCGTTTATCCCCATAGCTTCACGGTAATCCTCCGCCTGCACTATTCCTGTGCGCGTTCCTGCAGCGTTTAATAATTCCAGAGCGTCGGTCAGATATAATTCCCCTGAGCGTTATCAGGCTTAAGCCTGAAAGCACATTTCTGAGAGCCTTAACCTGAAAGCAATAAACCGAAGTATTAACTTCATTTATCTTTTTTCCTCCTCTGAAGCGTCCTGCTCCTCCACAATCTTTATAAGCTCGCCGCCGCTCCCTCTCACTATCCGCCCATAGCCTTGCGCGCAGGGCAGCACGGCCGTAAGCACGCAGGCCGCGTAATCCCTCTGCTTGGTAATCTCAATCAGCCTGAAATGGTTCCTCCTGTTATAAGAGGCATGTCGCCCGCGCATATTACCACAAGCCCGTCCTCCGGAATTTTGGGCAGCGCAGTTAAAACCGCATGTCCCGTACCCAGCTGCTTTCCTGATAGGCAAAATCCGCTCCGCTTCCCATAGCCTGCATTACCATTTCATGCTTGTTGCCCACTACTACAACAGGACGCGCAATGCCCGCGTCCGAAAAAGGCCCGGCTTACATGCATAACTATAGGCAGCCCGCAAATGCTGTGCAGCACCTTTGGGCAGCTTTGATTTCATGCGGGTCCCCTGCCCCGCCGCCAAAATAATTCCGCTTAAATTCATTTTTTAATCTCCGTTTCCGCCCATATCCTAAAACGCTTAAAGGCCCACGGCCTATCAGACCAGGACCAAAACTCCGGATATTTACACGGGCATTTCTCAAAAGCGCCCGGCAATAACGCCGAGCCGCAGCGCGCTTTTTACGGCGCGTTGCCTCCATTTGCCTAAGCGCAGCCGTAAATACGCACGGTATTTTTATATTGTACCCTCCAAAGCCCTGCCTGTCAAGATATTTTCCCCGGCTTAAACGCGCTTAAAAGTCATATATTTTTGCCCGAAGCATATAAAAAAGAATGTGCGTATGCAAAATAAATTGAAATTAGGAAGCGCAGCGCCTTAAAGGCACAAGATAAAGCTAAATGCATAAAGGAGAAAACGCTATGGGAATAAATAATAAATTTTTATTGGTATTAAGGCAGGAAACCGCCGGATTTTCAGAAAAATGGAGAAGCCACGGGTTACCTTAAATTTGAATGGCTGCCTTCAGCCTGCCGTCTGGCTTTTTCGGTATTAAGGCGCTGGCCGGACCAGGCAAGGGCGAATATCTGTGCGCGCTTTATTTTAACGGACAGGTATTCCCGCTCGGGGCCGATACGCGTGCTTCCCGAAGCGGCGTTCGCAGATTTCACCTTAAAGCTGCCTATGCCGGGAACAGAGGATATTTTTGCCGCGGGAGTATTTTTATAAAAAAACGGCTTTTTTATATCCTGTTATAACAGGGCACCGCGGCGCCGGCTCGGCCTGGCACAAGGACTTTATAGATAAGCTCTGCCGCGCAGCCGGCGCCAGGCTGGGCCAAAGCTACCAGCGCTGGAGCTATACCGCCGGAGACGGCGAATCATCCGAGGAGGTAACTGCCGACACAATTCAATTTGAACCTGAAATGATTAAAAGATAAGTCAAAATCAGGCTGAGACGCATGAAGCCTCCGACCTGTCCGGCGCGGCTCCTGAATTAGACCGCGCGCAGCCGGCAAGCCCTGCTCAAAAAAATACCCCGGCACAAGAACCGGATATTTCTCAGCAGAGGAATACATTCTCAGAGCACACCCGCCAGGCTCAAGCACAAACGCAAGCTCAGACTGACCGCGCCGTGGAAACAGAGGCTTCGGCGTCCGAATACGGCTTTGAGGCTCTTCCGGAGGAAAGCGCGGATTTTTACGAGCAGAACAAGGAGCATTTTGAACGGCTTTTTAACAGACAACGCCCAGCTTGACGAATTATGCGACATGATTCCCGGCTCAAAATGGGTAAAGGTGGAATATACTGAAGGAGAGGAAAAGGGGCATTATATCGTAGGAATAATTTACGATGAGCAAGGCGCGCCTATGCATATATGCTACGGCGTGCCGGCCAATTTGCCCTAGCTCCACCTGATAATCTAGCTAAATACTGTCAATGGCTGCCCGCCAGTATAAAGGACCCTCAGGGGAAGGCTACTGGGTGCTTTATCAGAGCGCTAAAACCGGCCAAACCTACGGCGAAGAATAGACGGCATAAGCAAGACGCAAAATGCCTAAGAAAAATAGCCGTTTACCTTGCTTTACGGCTGTCCAGGCAAATATACCCGGTATTTCCGTTCCCTGCCGCCTCGCATAACGGAAAATCTGCATTTTGCTGCGCCGCAGCGTTCTGCGCCAATACATAGGATACCTAAAAGCCGCGCCGCAGGAAAATTAACGGCGGCGGGCATAATTTAAGCGTTCTAAAATAGAACGCTTAAATTATGCCCCCAACGGCGCCTTGGGCAGGCGAAGCCTGCCTGCCCGGGCTTTATAAGCCCGGGCGACGGCCGAAGGCCGCCCAAGGCGCCCGTTGAGGGTATAGCCCGCGCCGCTGTTAATCTCCTGCGGCGCGGCTGAAATCATCCTAAGCTAAAATTTACCGCTGGAACCGCCGTGAGAACGTCCGCTCGAGCTTGTATGACGGCTTGAGCCTCCGCCGCCCGAGGAGGAATTGCGTTCAGGCCGCGCGGTTCTGGAGACGGTCCGATAAAGAAATAAATCGTTTGCCAGGGTCACATCGAAATTCCCCGCATACTGCCGCGCGTCCGTCTGCGGCCTTACGCTTTAAGCTTGCTTTTCATCACTCGGTAACTATTAAAGCCGCTGCCAGCCCAACGATAAGGCAGCCCAGAACCACAGTAAGCCAGTTAGTCTCCTCCCGCTCCTGAACTAATTCCTCCCCCGGCCTGTTATTAGTATCATACGGCGTGTTTACTTCCGCCTCATAAAGATAATCCTGCGTCATATCCAAAAACCGTTCAAAGGCGGAATAATACTGCCCCTGGCTTAAATATGGCACTATCGCGTCCCTTATGCGGTCCAGGCCGTAATCTGTAAATACCTCCTGTCCGCGCCCGCAGGTGGATATGGCCCAATCCCTATATTCCATGCTTATAAGCAAAAAGCACGCCGTCGTAATCCTCTCCGTATCCATAGCCGTTATAATCAAAATAATCGTCCGCATATTCCTCAGCCGTTTTGCCGTTAAGCGAATCTGCCGTCACAATAACCGCATCAAACTGATATTCCCGCGCTATATCCGCTATCTGCCCGCGCAGCTCTTCCTCCTCCGAAGAGGTTAATAAGCCCGCCATATCCATAACTCTGTCCGGCTCAGCCGCATAGGTGACAGGAAGAAAAACAATAAGCAGCACGGCTAAGAGCACCGTCAGCCTCTTCATATTATCCCTCCAATCAGCATAATAAGCGCAGCGGCGGCGGCGCCTCCGGCAAATACTCCAAAAAACCAGCGCCAGTACGCGCCCTTATCCATAGGCAAGTCTCCTATGAATTTTCCCGTCTGCCCGTTCATGGCAAAGGTATAGGTCTTTCCCTTATAAACGCTGTTAAGCAGCCAAACGGGCAACAGCGCATATTTGACGCGCCCTTCCCTGAAATCTACCGTTATATGCTCGGGAATACAGGTATTGTAGCCATGTATTGTGCCTGAAAGCATTCTCTGCGCGCTGTTCTTTATACGCTCATTAGCCCTTTCTATACAGTCCTGAGAGCTCATATCGTATTTATCGGCCAGATAGCCCGCCAGATACGCCGTTTTAAAATCCACCGCCTGGCTTAAATCGAAAGGCTCTAACGATTCCATAAGAGAATCGTCTATCTTGCTGGAGCCGTCTACCGGCACTCCGGCAAAATCCATATTTCCTCTCTGAATATCCTGAAATGCATTGTTTCGGTATAATTATACTTGCTGTCGCTCCAAAAAACGCACCTTAGTCCCCTTGTACCGTCCTGAAGCCTGCGCGTTGCAGTCAAAAAGCCAGAAGGGAACATATATTCCCTTTATCTCCTCTATATGGCTTTCGCTCTTAAACTCCTTAGGCAGCAACCGTTTCCCCTTTAAATGGCCGGCCAAAGCATTTTTTAGCCGCCTGCTTATCCAATTTGAAGGGAATAACCATTTCCGGCTTAAGCACGCCTGAAAGGCGTGATTTTACCATCTATCGAGCTGCCGCAGTACGGACAGTTTATAGAGGCGGTATTCTGGTCCGCAACCACCTCTCCACCGCAGGAGGAACAGCAAAATACCGTCATATTTTCTGCGTCCTCCCATTTTTCGGAGGGGCCTTGGGTCCATTCCTGCTTATCCTCATGCTGTTTGTTAACTTCATTCTGATATGCTTTTAGATTCTCAGTTTCAAATTCCGTATCGCAATACGGGCATTTTAATTTCTGCGCGTTAGGGTCGAACGCCAGGCTGCCCCCGCAGTTCGGGCATTCAAATTCAATCGTGCTTGCCATTTTTCCTCCTTTGGAAAGTAAGTTGTTATTTAAACCGCCTTCAGGACGGTTTTGTTCTTTACGCGATAACGGCTGTTCGCGTCCATCCTCAATTCGCTTTATGCGTTTTCCTTGCCCAGCGTCTCAGCCGCTGTCGTTGCGCCGTTCATAAGCCGCTGTCGTTGAACCGTCCGTCAGCCGCTGTCGCCACGCCGCCCGTCGGCCGCTGTCGTTGCGCCGTCCGTCAGCCGCTGTCGCCGCGCCGCCCGTCAGCCGCCGCGCCGCCGGCATAAATCTGCTTTGCCGAGCGAACCGCCTCTTTTATTTAAAGCCCCAGGCCTTCAAAGGCTGCTTTGGGCATAACCTCACGCAGAATATCCTTTTTAGGCATAACCCAACTGCACGCAAAACGGCATATTAAACCCGAAGGCGAGGCCTTTTCCAGTCTGCAAATTACGCTATTTTACATCCTGGTCGTCAAACCTGTCGCCGCATTCCGGACAGAATTTAGGAGGATGGGCCGGATCTTCCGGCTCCCAGCCGCATTTATCGCACTTATAATAATGCTCCGGCCGGCTTTTTCCGGCCGCATTCAGAACAGAATTTCCCTTTGTTTACCGCGCCGCAGGCACATTGCCAGCCGCCGGCGGGTTTTTGAGCTCCGCATTCGGAACAGAATTTTCCGGTATTGCGCGCGCCGCAGGAGCACGCCATTCCTGTCCCTCTGACGCGCCTGTCTGGGCCTGCTCTTCAGCCTGGCCGTATGCCTGCGTATTCTGACGTCCCATAGCAAACAAATTCTGCGCGTTGGCTCCGCCGGCCTGCTGTGCCATTCCCAGCCCCATAAAGCCCATCATGGCTCCTCCCTGATTCTCGGCGGCGGCGCGCATGGCGTCCGACTGCGCTCCTATAAGGGTAGCGGCGGCCATATTGGGGTCGCGCATAACAGCGCTCTTCTGAGCTGCTTTATCATCTCTTCGTCCTCGGGCGACGCGCTGACTGAATTAATGCCGAAGGAGGCTACCTCTATGCCCCGTAATTCCCGCCATTTTTCTGAAAGCACCTTATTGAGCGCCCCGGCAATTTCCATGGTATGGCCCGGCAAAGCGCTATAGCGCACGCCCAAGGCAGAAATCTGCGCAAAGGCCGGCTGGAGGGCGGTAAGCAGCTCGGTTTTAAGCATGCTGTCTATCTCCGAACGGTCATAGCTGCTCTGAACATTGCCGCAGACGTTAGTATAGAAAAGCAGAGGGTTTGTAATCTTATACGAATATTCGCCGTTGCAGCGTATGGCTATATCTATGTCCAGCCCGATATTCTTATCCACCACCCTGAAAGGGACCGGGTTGGCCGTACCGTATTTATTGCCTACTATTTCCTTGGTGTTAAAATAATATATTCTCTGGTCCTTGCCCGTATCTCCTCCGTATGTAAAGCGCCGGCCTATAGTTTTAAATGTTTCTATAATACTCCTTCCCAGGCTGCCGGCAAATATGCTGGGCTCGCTTGATTGGTCGAAGGTGTATTCGCCCGGCTCAGCGCACACCTCCAGCACCTTGCCCTGCTCTACTATCATCATGCACTGCCCGTCGGCTACGGCTATTCCGCTGCCGTTGGAGATTATATTGTCGTTTCCCTTAGTATTGCTAGAGCGGCCCGATACTCTCTTCTGCCCTTTAACGGCCAGAACATCCGCGCTTAACGAATCGCAGTAGAAAAATTCCTTCCATTGGTCGGCTAAAGCGCCGCCCAGCGCTCCCGCGCCTGCTTTAATAAGTCCCATAAATTACTATCTCCTTCAGAATTTTTAATTTATATACGCCCAAATCTCTGCCGGCCCGAAAACATAAATAAATCAGGAAGCCTCAAAAGCCAACGTCCCTTTTTATACAGCTCCCGCCCACAAAGAATATTCCGGCATATAAAAAATATTCCTTTATATATTAAAGCATATTTTTTAAGCGCAAGTCCAGAAAAATCGGCGCGGAAAGATACCCGCGGACAAGACGTGCATCCGGCGCGGGCCGCCGGGCGGGCATTTATCCGCGCCCGTTAAGGCGCGCGGATAAATATAAGCGGGAACAATGAAATGGGAAATATAAACTGTTTGGACGGGCCGGAACGCCCGGCGCGCCCCATTAAAAGGGCGGGGGCGGCCTGAATGGCTTTCTCCTTCAGCCCCATTAAAGGACGGGAGCAGCCGGTTTTATCCTTCAGCCCCATTAAGCCATGCGTCTGCCGAAAATAAGTAAAAGAAAAATAACGGCCTCCGGACAGAAACTGGCCGGAAGCCGTCTAAGTACGCTCTGAAAATCAGCCCTGTTTGGGCGCCGACGGGACATACTCCCTCGCAGGCGCCGCATTCAATGCAAGTTTCGGGGTCTATCTGATACTTGCCGTCTCCTTCCGAGATAGCGCCGACGGGGCATTCAGCCTCACAAGCGCCGCAAGAAATGCAATCGTCGCTAATTATATACGCCATGGTTTTCACCTCCTCCAAAAGCCTGAGCAAACAGCCCAAAAGCATTTGAGCCGCCTAATAAAATGCCTCTTGTTTATGTTGTATTATAGCATAAACCAAAATATTTGCAAAGGATAAATTAATCCAAAATAGCCTTTATCTCCTCGTCCAGCACTATTTCATCCTCTTTAGCGCTCCTAGCCTTGCTTCCGCCTGCGTTCTTCAGGACTTTTACATCCTTAGCCTCATATTCCCTTATGTCTACTGTATCGCCCGGGAGCTGCAATTTGACCTTGACCCGTTCCCTAAGCAGATTTAATTCGCACACCTTGCCCGGAACCGTCAGGCGTTTTTACCTCGGCGTTTATGCGGGGAAGCGCCTTGCGCGCCTTTTCATAATAGCTCTGCTCGTATTTTAAGCAGCACATCAACCGCCCGCAAAGCCCGCTTATCTTGGTCGGATTCAGCGAAAGCCCCTGCTCTTAGCCATTTTTATGGAGACCGGCTGGAAATCAGATAAAAACGCATTGCAGCAGCAGGGCAGTCCGCACGGGCCCAGTCCGCCAAGCAGCTTAGCTTCGTCCCTCGCCCCTATCTGCCTCAATTCTATCCTTGTTTTAAAGGTCTGCGCCAAATCCTTAACTAAATTCCTAAAATCCACCCGTCCGTCCGAAGTAAAATAAAATACTATCTTCGCCCCGTCAAAGGTGTATTCCACCCGTACCAGCTTCATATCCAGCTCATGCTCGGCTATCTTGCGCGAGGCCGTTTCAAAAGCCTTGGCCTCCTTAAGCTTGTTCTCCTCAAGCTGCTCGTAGTCCTTAGGCGAGGCTACCCTTATTATCTCCTTTGAGCGGAGCGACTATCTCCTGGTCGGAAACCTCCTTCGTACCTATAGTCACCTCTCCGAATTCCACGCCCTGAACAGTCTCTACTATAACTCCCGAGCCAGCCTTGATAATATACCTTCCCGGATTAAAATAATATACCTTGCCGGAATTCCTGAAGCGAACCCCTATTATCTTTGCCATTGCGTATCTCCCTTAGTAAAATAATAAGCCAGACCGTCCAGCGCAAGAGCCGGGTTGACATTAGCCTCCAGCCTGCGCATAGTGTCCTCAACATATCCCAATCTGGCCAGCGACTTAATATCGCCCGCGCGAATAAGCCGCTCCTCCAAAAGGGGGAGCAGCTCGTCAATTTTATCCTTAGCCCCTCTCAAAAGCCCGGCAGCCTGCGCTGCGGTTAGGCTGTCCGCCTGCGCGCACAGCTTATCCGCCAGAGCCGCGGTCTCCCAAAGTCCGTCGTTTTCCATTAGCGAAATAGCTCTGCCTATGTTGCCTCCCGAAAGAGCGGCAGCCTGAACGCATCTTTTTATCCTTAGGATAAGCGCTTCCAGCTGACTGGATATCATTTTGTCTGAAAATCCAGTCATGCGCACCAGTCTGCACCGTGAACGTACCGTAGGCAAAAGCTGGCCCGCGTTCACAGCCAGCAGCATAAATATACTGTTCCCCGCCGGCTCCTCCAGCGTTTTAAGCAGACAGTTCTGCGCTTCAGCCGTAGCGGTATGAGCGTTTTCCACTATATACACGCCGTAATCCGCCTCATAAGGCTTTAAAGCCGACGCCTCAATTAATTCGCGCATGTCCTTAACCGATATGCGCTTGGATGAGGCATATGTATGAATATCCGGATGAATGCCCTCCAGCGCCCGGCGGCAGCCTGAACAATCCAGGCACGCGCTTTTCTCGCGGCATGCCATCAAGGCTGAAGCCAGCCGGAAAGAGTCCGCTTGCCCGCTCCCTGCGGGCCTTCTATTATATATGCGTGGGCGGCGCGGCCCCTTATAAAGCTGCGTTTTATATCTTCAAACTGCCTGGACTGCAATACAAGCTGATATCTTTCGTACATCAGAATTTATTAAATTTTACCACGTCCAGCACAAATACCGTGGCTCCTCCTACCATAATTTCAATATTGGAGGACATTCCCATATTCATGGATACGTCTAAAGACGTGCTGTTAGCCGAAACCATCTGCTTTCTGCTCTTGCATATGCCCTCTATAAATTCAAGCGCATGCTCTAATTTTTCATCCTCCACGCCCAGCAGCAGCGTAGTATTGCCCGCGCGCAGAAAACCGCCTGTCGTGGCAAGCTTGGTTACTCCATAGCCTTCCTTCATAAGCGAGCTTATAAGCCTTCCGGCGTCCTCATCCTGAACAATAGCTATTATAAGCTTCATAGCCATACCTTTCTGTCCCCAAAATACGGGACAATTTAATTATAAATTAAACGCGCGCCCCAAGTGGAGGCAAACGCAAAATTAATACTCATATATATTATATAGCAAAACGCCTGCAACTGCAATAGCTAAGTTAAAATTTTATGCCATTTGCCCAAAGCTCAAGGAAAAGGGCCGGAATTCGACGCTCCATGCACAAATAAAACGCCCCGCATTTAAGGCTGCCGCCCCTTTTTCAGGGCGGGGGGCGGCCAGGGCCGCCTATATAAAGACAGGCCGGATAAATAATAGCGGAACAACGTCAAAATTCAGGCCCGCAGTCGGCCGCCAGGACTCTCTTAGAGCCTTGCCCGGCCTGCGAGGCAAAGCCCCTCTCATAAATTGGGAGGAGAAAAGGGAGCGGCAGTCCTTCAATATCAAAAACGCTTCGCTCCCTTTATAATCACTATTAATTTGTTCTAAGCCGCCGTTTAACGTTTTGTTCCTACAAAAAACAGAGCCACCGTTCCCGGTCCCGAATGAGAGCCTATAACAGGTCCTATATAATTCACTCTGAATTTGCAGTCGGGATACTTTTTCCGCTATAAGCGAGCGCACATGCTCGGCGTCCTCCAGACAATCTCCGTGACTGATAAAAATGGTCTGTCCGTTTACGTTTTCTCCCTGCTCCTCTAATTTTTCCACCAGCCCGCGCAGCGCCTTAGCGCGTCCCCTGGTTTTCTCCATCGGTATTAATTTACCATTGTCGTCAGTATGCAGCACCGGCTTAATAGATAAAAGGCTGCCCACAAACGCCGCCGCTCCAGTAACACGGCCCCCTCTGCGCAGAAAGTGCAAATCGTCCACAGTAAACCAATGGTTTATCTTCAGCTTGTTGCTTTCCAGCCATTGCACAGTCTCCTTCAGGCTCATGCCCTCCCTCAGGCGGCAGGAAGCATAATATGCCATAAGCCCCAGGCCCATTGACGCGGCCAGCGAATCCACCACCTCTATTTCCCGCTCAGGAAATTTCTTTCTCAATTCCTCCGCCGCAATACAGCCGCTCTGATAGGTGCCGCTCAGCCCTGAAGAAAACGCAAGATATAAAATATCCTCCCCGTTCAAGGTAAGGAGTAAAAAAATTCTATAAAGTCCTCGCTGTTTATTTGGCTGGTGCTGCTTACGCTTCCGTTGCGCAGCGCCTGATAAAACTCATGAGGATTCCCATCCTCTAAAGTATGAAGAAAATCCCTGCCGTCCATAGTATATCTCATGGGAACAGCCAGTATTCCATAGTCCTGGCACATCTCCTTTGTAAGGTCGCAGCACATATCGGTTATAAGTCTTATCATTGTCCCAGCTCCTATCTTTATTATTAATTATAAATCAGGAAATACAATCAGAATGCCGCAGTCTACCGGCGCTCATTTCAAGCAGTATTCCAAATAAAATAATTGCAATACCCAAGCCAATAAGCTTCAAGCTGAATCTCCTGCAGATTCTCACCCGTATGATAACCATACCCGCGCATATGCGCAGGCTTTTAACCCCTTAACGGGGCATTATTAGTAAATATTTACATTTTATTAATTATTCCTCATAAGTTTATTCATTCTTTGCCCTGAGCTTACAAACTCTTAGCCCTTTCAACCCCTAACGGCCCAGCACGTCCCTTTTCAAAATCCCATACGTCTGAGGAAAGTCTTTTATTAGTACAGTACATTCTATATAATATCCAGCTTATAAGCCTGTCAGGCAGCAGCCGTTTTATAAAGCACAGCGCCTTATATCCTCCGCCGGCCACCATTCTCACCGGCGGATTTTTTCATGCTCAGCGCCTTAACCGCAAGCCCCGCCGCCTTGACTGGGGCATTCCCCTCTGCTCGCTGACCGACATGGCGTTAACGGCGCTGCAAAATTCCCGGCGGTATACTTTTACTCTCTCTTGTCTCAAGTGTATACCGGCGATTATGAGTAAAACCGGTATGCGTCCCCGGCTCTATTAAGCACACCTTTATTCCAAAAGGCCGCACTTCGTTTCTCAGCGCCTCAGTCATTCCCTCAAGCGCAAATTTTGAAGCGCTGTACATCCCCTGAAAGGGCGCCCAAAAACTCCGCCTACCGAGCCCATATTGACTATCCGTCCCTCTCCCTGCTCGCGCATTCTGCCTAAAACCCCTCTGACAGTACGCAGCGCTCCGTAAAGATTGCATTCCATCTGCCCGTCCAGCTCCTCCGGCGAAGTCTCCTCTACTGCTCCAGCTATTCCCGTCCCTGCGCAATTTATCAAGCCATAAATCCTGTCGGCAGCAGAAAAAATGTATTCAAATGCATTTTCGACTGAGGAATCATCCGTAACGTCGCACTTTACCTCTATAACAGCTCCGCGCCCGTTTCATGCCTGCGGCCCGTTTGAGCGCGCCGGGGAAAGCGCGAAAACCCTCCGCCCTTCTGCGCAAGCAAATTGGCCGCCGCTTCCCCTATTCCCGAAGAGGCTCCCGTTACTACTATGCTTTTGCCTGTAAAATCCATAATTCAGCCTCCTGCTCTCCGGCCCGATAACCGGCGGCTCATTCCAAACTGATTTTAAAATACGTCCACGGCGCCTTTTGCGGCGGATAACTGATAAAAACGCGCCTGTCCTTAAGAGTTGGATGGATAAAGCTTAATTTTGCCGCGTGCAGAGCAAGCTGCTGGCCCGTTTTATTCAGGCCGGGACCATATTTCTGGTCGCCGTAAAGCGGGCAGCCCAACCCCGCCATCTGCACTCTTATCTGATGCGAGCGGCCAGTTTGCAGGCTTACCTCTATCAATGAAAGCTTCCCCTCAGATGGATGAACAACGCTCTGGAGCAGCCGGTAATTCAACACGGCCTCTTTTAGCCCCCTCGGTAGCGGCGGGCACTATTCTCACCATATTGGCGGCGTATCCTTAAATAGATAATTTTAAGCTCGCCCGAACGAATTTTAGGTCGCCGCGAACCACCAAAAGATATTGCCGGCCTAATTCCCTTGCTCTCGCCTGTGCCGAAAGGCGTGCAGCGGCCTTAGAGGTTCTGGCCAGAACTACCAGCCCTCCCGCCGGCCTGTCCAGACGGTGCACCAGCCCTATATACGCCTCCCCGGGCTTATTATATTTCTCCTTGACATATTCCTTGACTAGGCTCAATAAATCCGCATCCCCGCTGGAATCTGCCTGTACAGGCAGATTATTGGGCTTATCCACCACTATGCAGTGATTATCCTCATACAATACTTGCAGCTTAGGCATTTTTTATTCCTCATTTTTCTCTTATTATATCAGACTTGCTTTTAGCCTCCTAAAAGCGTCCGTGCACTGCCGCCCGCCGCTTAACGCTTAAGCTTCCGGCGCGCCCCCGCTATCTGCTCCAGCGCCCCGAAGCGCCGCAGGAAGTATAACCCCTCCCGTGTTACCGGCAGGCCAGCCTCCTGCGCGTCCACTTTTCCGCCCAGGCTCTTTGTCAGCCTGGATAATATATTATAAAGCACCAGCGGCTGGAGTCCGGTAGTATAGCTGTTTATCAATATAAAAAGCGGATTGTCCGAAAGCAGGTTCATGCATAGAGAGGCAAACGGATAAAGCTCGTCCTCTAATTTCCATATCTGTCCGTTAGGGCCTCGCCCATAGCTGGGCGGGTCCATTATAATGCCGTCGTATTTATTCCCGCGCCGTATTTCCCGTTCACAAACTTCCGGCAGTCGTCCACTATCCAGCGCACCGGCTTATCCGCCAGCGCCGAAAGCGCAAGATTTTCCTTGCCCTGGGCGACCATATTTTTAGCGGCGTCCACATGCACAACAGACGCGCCAGCCTGGGCAAGGGCCACGGTTGCGCCGCCGGTATATCCGAAAAGATTCAAAACCTTTACCGGCCTTTGAGCGCTCTTTACCAGACTGCCGGCCCAATCCCAATTTGCCGCCTGCTCAGGGAAAAGGCCAGTATGCTTAAAGCCCATAGGCTTAATTTTAAAAGTCAGTCCATTGCGCGAAACAGTCCAGCTCTCAGGCACTTTGCCCGGAAAGCTCCAGGCTCCCCCGCCTTTTTCCGACCGCTTGTATATTCCGTCAACGCGCTCCGGTCTTTTAAAATACGGCCAGATAACCTGCGGGTCTGGACGCAAAAGATATACATCCCCCCAGCGCTCGTATTTCATGCCGTCCCCGGTATCTATTATCTCATAATCCTGCCAATCGCCGGCTAAAAACATCCTTGAAAACGTCCTTTCCGTGCCCCGTAAACAGCGCCGCCCCGGCTCCGGGTGGGCGCGCTTAAAGAACGGTTAGCTCCACAGGCGGCTCTGGGAGGGGGAGGCGGAGGCGGCGCCGCTTGTCCTTAACTCCTCCGTCCCGTTTATCCCCCCTTATAATTTCTTTATCTCCGCAACGCAGCAACTGCCGTTTATATCTAATTCTCTGCCCTGTGAATGCCCCGAATACCAGTTTATCACAAAAGCACGTCCCCGCACAGCTCCCCTGCTGTGCTTTTCAACGGCGTCCCTGAGCGCTCCCTGAGCGTCCAGAATCAATTCTATATGGTCGGTAACCTCAGACCCTGCTCCTTGCGCGCATTTTGAATCTTGCTTACCAGTTCGCGCACATAGCCCTCCGCTATAAGCTCCTCATTCAGAGCCGTATCTAAAACCACAACTATGCCGCCGTCAGATTCGGACACATATCGCTTCGCGGCTGACCGCGGTTATAAGCAAATCGCTCTCCTTAAGCTCAATGACAGCACCCGAAAGCTCAAAGGAATAGACGCCGCCCTTCCTGACCGTCTCTACTATCGCGTTTGAATCCGCCTGCGCCAGGTATTTTCCTATCCCGCCCAGCAGCCGGCCGTATTTAGGGCCAAGGGTACGCATCTGCGGCTTAAGGCTGTAAGAGGTAAAGCGGCTGTCGTCCTTAAGATATTCAACCGTCTTAACATTCAGCTCATCCGCTATAAGCTCGTTAAGCTGCTCGGGCAGCGCTCTTTCGCTCTTAACATATATCCGGCTAAGGGGCTGACGATTCTTAATTCCCGCGCTTGAACGGCAGGCTCTGCCCAGCACGACTACCGATAGCACCATTTCCATATTTTCCTCAAGCGCCTTGTCAATATAGGCTCTGTCCGAAACGGGAAACGCGCAGAGATGGACGCTTTCAGGCTCGTTCTTATAAGCCCGCGCACAAGGTTCTGATAAATTGCCTCAGCCATAAAAGGCGTAAACGGCGCGCTCAATTTAGCCAATGTACATAAAACCGTATACAGCGTCATATAAGCGCTTATCTTATCCTGAGTCATCTCGCTGCCCCAGTATCTCTCCCTGCACCGGCGCACATACCAGTTGCTTAATTCATCAGTAAAACTCAGCCATAGCCCGCGCCGGCTCAGTTATAACATAGTTTTCCAGAGATTTATCTACAAAATCTATCAGGCTGTTCAGCTTTGATAGTATCCACTTATCCATAAGCGAAAGCTTGTCATACTCCAGCTTATATTCATACGGATTAAACTGGTCTATTTCTGCATACAGCACATAAAAAGCATAGGTATTCCACAAAGTACCCATAAATTTACGCTGCGCCTCACTTACCGCCTCAAGTGAGAAGCGCGAAGGCAGCCAGGGGAAGAACCGGTATAAAAATACCAGCGCACCGCGTCTGCGCCCTGAGCGTTAAGCGCATCCCAGGGGTCCACAACGTTTCCCTTATGCTTGCTCATCTTTATGCCGTCCTTATCCCCGACATGTCCCAGCACTATACAGTTTTTAAAAGCCGGACTGTCAAAAAGAAGCGTGGATATGGCCGAAAGAGAATAGAACCAGCCTCTGGTCTGATCTATAGCCCTCGCTGATAAAGTCAGCAGGAAAATTCTCCTTAAACAGCTCCTGGTTTTCAAAGGGATAATGCCACTGCGCAAAAAGGCATGGAGCCCGAATCAAACCAGCAGTCTATAACCTCGGGCGCCCGATGCATCACCCCGCCGCATTTTTCGCATTTAATAGTCAGAGGGTCAAGATAAGGCTTATGCAGCTCGATATTTTCCGGTGCGCCCGTTAATTGAGTCAGCTCCGCCCGGCTGCCTACTACATGGAAATGCCCGCATTCGCATTCCCATACGGGCAGCGGAGTCCCCCAATAACGCTCGCGCGAAAGAGCCCAATCCATTACATTCTCCAGGAAATTCCCCATTCTGCCCTCTTTTATCGTTTCGGGAATCCAGTTTATCTTCCGATTATTCTCAATCAGCTTATCTTTAACGGCCGTCATGCGTATAAACCAGGTCTGACGGGCGTAATACAAAAAGAGGCGTATCGCATCTCCAGCAATATGGATAGCTATGTTCAAATTCCAGAGTTTTAAACAGCAGGCCTTTAGCTTTTAAATCCTTGATTATGGGCTTATCCGCGTCCTTAACGAACATACCGGCATAAGGAGCGGCTTCGGGCACGAATTTTCCTGAGCGTCCACCATCTGCACGAAGGGCAAATCGTTATCCCTGCCCACGCGCGTCATCCTCGCCGAAAGCAGGCGCTATATGCACTATTCCGCTGCCCGAATCCAAAGTTACATAGCCGTCGGCCACCACATACCAGGCGCGCTTTTTTAACCTTGGCAAAATCGAACAGCGGCTCGTATTCAATGCCGCAGAGTTCTTTTCCCTTAACGGTTTTAATTATTTCATAGCCTTCTCCCAGCACGCTTGCGAGCGCCTCGGCCAATATATAAATCCTGCCGTCCAAACGCGCAAAAACATAGTTCTCCGCGGCGTTTACGCAAAGCGCTACGTTGCTGGGCAGCGTCCAGGGGAGTAGTAGTCCAGGCCAGAAGGTAAAGTTTCCTCCATATTTTTAACCCTTAAAAGCCACAAAAAGCAGAGGTTTCCTTAACATCCTTATATCCCTGAGCGACTTCATGGCTTGAAAGCGCCGTACCGCAGCGGGGACAATAGGGCACTATTTTGTGCCCCTTATAAAGCAGGCCCTTTTCGGCTATCCTTTTGAGCGCCCACCATTCTGATTCTATATAGTCATCCTCATAGGTAACATAAGGATGCTCCATATCCGCCCAATACGCTACATGGTCGCTCATTTTTCTCCCATTCCGACTTATATTTCCAGACGCTTTCCTTGCATTTTTGTATAAACGGCTCTATTCCATAGCTTTCTATCTGGGGTTTGCCGTTTATGCCTAGCTGCTTTTCCACTTCAATTCCACAGGCAGTCCGTGAGTATCCCAACCGGCCTTGCGCAGCACCCTATAGCCCTTCATTGTGCGGTATCTAGGAATAAGGTCCTTTATAGCGCGTGTGAGCACATGTCCTATATGAGGCTTTTACCGTTAGCCGTAGGCGGGCCGTCATAGAAGGTAAAATTAGGGCCGCTTGCATTTTCTGAAACACTCTTTTCAAAATACTGTTTTCTTTCCAGAAATCCAGCACCTCCTGCTCTCGTCCCACAAAATTTAATCCTGTATCTACTTTTTTTATACATCAGCAATTCCTCCAATATTTTAAGAAAACAAAAGCTTTGCACTCTAACAAAATGCAAAGCCTTAAAAACCATTGTAGAGTTAGGGCACGGACGCGTCGGCGCAGCGTCTTATGCCTGAGCGCATTTAACGGCCGCTCTCCGTCCGAGCCTACTCTTGATAATTCGTCCCGGCCCCTCCAGGGCGATACCGTTCAAGCTCTATTCCTGCCTCAATCGCACCATACCGGCGGCTCTCTTAAAGGAATACTTCCGGCCAAACAGCTCCCTTTCTCAGGGTTTAAACATATAATATTTATTGATAATTATATAATGTCCCGGCTATATTGTAAAGGACTTTTTAATTCTATATCAGCCAAGGGCAGGGTTTGTCCGCAAAGACGCGGCTGCCGCCGCACGCGAAGCGTGCGCAGGGCCGCGGGCGGGATATATTAAAATGCGCGCCAACGCTTATAGAATCAAAACGCATTCAATAATGCGGAAATTTCTAGAAAAAGCGTTGGCGCGCATTTTAGGGCGCAGAAAAAAGCTAGTTGAAATAGGGGCGGAACTAAAAAAAAATTAAGTGGCTAAAACTGCCATAAATTCAGGGCGCCCTTTTTGGGGGCGGGCGGCCCCACCCAAACCGGCTTTATACTCAGCCGCTTTTTCTATTTAAGCAGGACGGGACCCCACCCGTTTGCCCGGCAAAAAGCCGGGCAAACAATACGTGGCCGGCCTAACGGCCGGCCGGCCCCGGCGCGGCCCATGTCCGCCGCGCCCGGGGCCCCCATCTTTCCCCCCCCTTGCGGCGTCCTAGCCTCTTTGAGCGTCCCCCTTATCCGCCGCGCCTCAGCTTGCCCCCATCTCTTGCAGCCGGTGCTATTTTCAATAATATTACAAATTATCTCCCGCCGCGCCCCATTTTATTAATGTTTTTTAAAACAATTTCCTTTGCGTTTTCATTATGACTATGTTAAAATTATAATATTGGTACTAGCCCTAAAACAAAACTGCCAACCTGCCCGGCGCGCCAAAGAGCGGCCCTTAAAAGGCAAACACCGCCGGAGAAACGGAGATATTATTCATGAACAAAATGATTTTAAAGCTCTGCGCTATATTAACGGCGCTGGTTATTATAATCCCCTTGGCAGGCTGCTCCGGAGAAGACAAAAATCCTTCCGCCTCCAATCCAGACGGAAGCACGGACGGCCAAACGGATACCCAGGGCGTCTATATAACCGAGATTATGTCCAGCAATTCAACCGGCCTTACCGACAGCGACGGAGAATATTCCGACTGGATAGAGCTTTATAACGCCTCCTCAAGCCGGGTGAACCTCAGCGGATACTACCTCTCGGATAACGAACAGCGGCCCCAAAAATTCGAGCTTCCCGCCTATACCATGGAGCCGGGCAGCTATCTTTGTCATCTTCGCTTCGGGTAAAAATAAAACTAAAAATAATGAGATACACACCAACTTCGCCATATCCAGCCAGGGCGAGGTCATAACCCTCCTCAAGCCGGACGGCGCCTACGCCAGCCGCGTGGATGTACCCCAGGCCGCCTCCAAGGATATTTCCTACGGAATTGTGCTGGATGGTGCGGACGCAGGCAATTCATGTGGTTCGCCTCCCCCTACCCCCGGCGCCGCTAACGCAGGAAGTCACGCCGAAAGCATCGACGGCCTGCAATTCGACACGCCCCAGCTCTATATAAACGAATACATGAACAGCAACACCTATACCATATACGATTCCGAAGGAGATTACCCCCGATTGGGTGGAATTATATAATCCCGGAACCGAGGAAATAGACCTTTCAGGCATGTACCTGACCGACGACCCCAGCGAGGTAGATAAATGGCAGATTCCAGGCGGCGTAAGCATTGCCGGAGGAAGCTACCTCCTTATATTCCTGTCAGGCAAAGATAAAAAACCGATACCGAGCTGCACGCCTCCTTTGGTCTCTCCAAAACAGACGAAATACTTATGCTCTCGGATAAACAGGGCCATAAAATAGATTCTGTTGCGCTTAAAAACCTGCCCGACAACATTTCATCTGGCCGCAACCCGCAGGACAATTCCACATGGGAATACTACGCCCTGCCTACGCCCGGCGCAGCCAACGCTTCAACCGGATTTTCCGAATTGATGACCGCCAGCCAGCTTATCAACCGCGGCTTATGGATAAGCAGGGGTTTCGGCTACCCCAAACGAAGACGGCTACGACACTATAACCCTCTTTAACGGCACGGACAGCGATATAGATTTAACCGGCTACGGTATCTCCAAGAGCCTGGCCGACCCCTACCGCTATACCTTTGAAGGAGGGGTTGTGCCTGCCGGCGGCACTCTAACCCTTTACGCTGCCGGCCTGAATAACGCTGGTTCAAACCGCAACAGCATATATCTGACCTTCAAAGTAAGTACTTCAGGAGACGAGCTCTATCTGACCGACCCCAGCGGCCGGACCGTGGACGCCTTTAATACCGGCAAGCTGCGCGAGGGGCGTCGCCAGCGGCCGGGATGGCACACCCTACCGACCGCGTGTATTTTGCAGACGGCAGCACCTATAAAGGCTATATAGGCAACGCTTCCTTTTCCACTACCGGCGGATACGTCCAGGCCGGCTATCAGCCTCCATAACCGCCCCCGCCGGCGGCGTTATATATTATACTACCGACGGCAGCGAGCCTGACCGCAATTCCAACAGATATTCAGGCCCCATAACAATAAACAAATCCACTACCGTGCGCGCAGTAGTATACGCCGACGGCATGCTGCACAGCGATATAAGAGCCTGCACCCTGCTTATCGAGGACAGACACACCCTCCCTATCGTCTGCCTTTCCAGCGACCCGGACGGGCTTTTCAGCGTGCAGAACGGCATATTTGAATACGGCCCCTACGCAAACGAGGATATGGATGTAGAAACTCTTAAAAAGCCCCCGCCAACTTTTATCGGGACTGGGAGCGGGAAGTCAACGTAGAATATTTTACCGCTGAAGGCGTAAAGGTGCTGGAATTTCCTGCCGGCATTAGAATTCACGGCGACTTTTCCCGAATTGAAAAGCAGAAAAGCATAGCCATTCAGATAAGAGACAATTACGGACGCAAGGGAGTGGACTACCCTTCTTTGAGGGAAATGAGGTTACCCATTTTGAAAGCCTGCTCCTGCACAGCGGCGGCCAGGACTGAAATGGACTAAAATAAAGGATGCCTTTATCTCCAAAATGGTGCAGGAGGATTTTGAGCTGGCCGTAATGGATTCTCAGCCCTGCGTGGTATACATCAACGGCGAATATTTCGGCCTCTATTACCTGCGCGAGAAAATAAACGAGGCATATTTTGAAGCGCACGACGGAATAGACGCGGACAACGTCACCATCATCAAAGGCAATGCTACCAACAGCGCCGCTCATAAGGCCTTCCGCGATATAGAAAATATGCCGAATCCCACGATATGAGCACAAAGGAAAATTATCAATACCTTTGCGAGCATGTGGATATCAATTCCCTTATGGACTGGTGGATAGCCGCCTCCTGGGTGCTGCATACCGATTCGGGCAATATAAAGGTATACGCCGCCAGCGACGGCTCTACAAAAAATGGCGCTGGGTGTTCTACGATAACGACTGGTCCCTCTGGAAAGGGAATTATGATAATCCTGAATATAATTATCTTTACAGAATGGCTCATAACATAGGCCACGGCAACAGAAAAAGTTATCGTTCTATACTAGGCTATTCCCTGCTGCAGAACCCCGAGGGCAAGCAGCTCTTTATAGAGATACGCCATGCATGTGCAGAACGCCCTGCATCCCGACAGGACCATTCCCCTTATGGAGAGCATGTTCGCCGAGATAGAGAGCGAGATGCCCCGCCAGCGGGAGCGCTGGGGGAGCGCCCAGCGAATCCACCTTCAACACCTATAAAAAGCGGCTCAGAGAAGCCCTGCTTAAAAAGCCCGAAATGGTCAAATTGAATTTTATGGACGCCTTCGGCATGAGCCGGGCGGAGGTAGACGAGCTGTTTACCGTAGAAACCAAATACACCGAATAATAAAAAGAGGGCTGTCCGCCCTCTTTTACTCCTGCCCGAAAATCAGCTTGGGAATTTCCACTCCCTCAAAAGCACCCACTTGTACAGGCACTCCGTTTTCGGTAGTATTTATATAAAAAATTATCAAATGACCTTTTTAACGGATTTGTGACGTCCAGTATATCCCCTTTTTTTGCAATCATAGTAATATAAGGTAAATGCCGATGAACCCTCCCAAATCAACTGAACCTCTACAGTAGCCTTTTTAGTCAACGGCGTATACACATAGCCTGTTTTGCCGTTATACACCACCTGCTGCCAGTTGCCGCTCTTAGGGTTGGAATCATCATAGAGCATGCAATGGTCGTTGGGAATAGTCCCTATTATTGGGCCGTTGGGATAGGAGCGCATATTGAGCAGCTTATCCGAGGTGTCGCTGTTGGCCATTATAATCTTCTGACCGTCGGGCAGAAGCACGCTGTTATGCATATAAACTCTAAATGATTCTGTCAAATGATTAGAATATGTTATATAATAAATGACATACAACCAATTGCCTGTCTGGGATAACTTTTCTACCATCTGTCCATTTTCAATACAGATTATAATATTGCTGTCATTGCTGGCATTGGGCGTGCTACGCAGATTGCCGCCGTTTTCTATACCATTTACAAAGAAGAACTCGCCCGTTCCAACCCTAGCCGCCTCCGCTTCATCCTGCGCCAAAGGAATTTCTTCATCCGTAACGGCAGGCATGGATACGTCCTGCTCTCCCGGCTCCTGGGGCGGCAGGGCCGGAGCAATGCTTTGGGGCGCGGGCTGCTCCGTAAGGAAAGCAGACATACCGCCTTTAAAGCTCTCAGCGTAAACGCTGTTGGGCAGTACGGCAAAAAGCAGCACAGCCGCCAGCAGCATGGTTAAAATCCGCCTTGTTATGTAATGCTTTTTTATAATGAACTCTCCTAATAAAATAATATTATATAAACTGCGCCCTAATAAAAAACTAATTCCTCCTTTCCTCCCGAGAGTACAGGTGCAGATTATATTCTGATAAAACGATGGAAAATTTCAAGTCTTGGATTAACTGGCCAATGTAAAAATAAAATATGTTTTGTTAAATCGTGTAACTAGTTTACCATTATCTGCAATCAAAGTCAATAGTATTATTTAATTTTCATGAATATTCTTTATAATCTTACTATTATTACATAGTTTGTAAGCGTACCATATGGCTGCAATGCAGAAAAGCTTCACGCTGGGACATGCTTTTACTGCGCGCATGGGCATAATTCAGGAAATAAAGAAATTATCCCGTTATAAAACTTTTCCGGGCAAAACAAAGGTATAAAATGCGGCGGATAAAAACGCGTCCGCATTCAAAAATGCGGACGCGCAATAAATTTATAAAACAGCGGCTAAAAGCTTAGATTCTAGCTACGCCCGAAGCTTTAGCAGCCTCGGCTACAGCTTTGGCGACTGCCTTGGAAACGCTGCGGTCCAAAGCGCTGGGGATAATGTAATCAGGCGAAAGCTTATCCTCAGTTACAAAGGAGGCTATTGCCTGGGCAGCGGCTATTTTCATCTCATCGTTTATATCGCTGGCGCGCACGTCCAAAGCGCCCCGGAAAATGCCGGGAAAAGCAAGCACGTTATTTATCTGATTGGGAAATCGCTGCGGCCGGTGCCTACCACGGCAGCTCCGGCGGCCTTAGCTAAATCGGGCATTATTTCAGGCACGGGATTGGCCATAGGGAAGAGTATGGGGTTAGGAGCCATGGATTTAACCATCTCGGGAGTAACGCAGCCGGGCGCTGATACGCCTATAAATACGTCGGCGCCCTTAAGTACGTCGGCAAGAGAGCCCTTAACGCAGTTTTTATTTGTAATGGCCGCCATTTCCTCCTTTTCAGCGTTTAAACCCTCGCGGCCCTGATAAATTGCGCCCTTACGGTCGCAGAGGATAACGTCCTTTAAGCCCATAGCTATAAGCAGGCGGATAATAGCGATGCCCGCGGCGCCCGCCCCGCTGGTAACCACGCGGATGCCGTCTAATTTTTTACCGGTTAATTTAAGGGCGTTAATCATGGCCGCCAAAGTAACTACGGCAGTTCCGTGCTGGTCGTCGTGGAAAATAGGAATATCACAGCATTCCTTAAGGCGTCTTTCAATTTCAAAGCATCGGGGCGCCGAAATATCCTCCAGATTTATGCCTCCGAAGCTGCCGGCGAGCAGGCGCACAGTATTAACTATATCGTCCACCTCTTTAGAGCGTACGCAAAGGGAATAGCGTCCACGTCTCCAAACGCCTTTAAACAGGGCGCACTTACCCTCCATAACAGGCATGCCCGCTTCAGGCCCTATATCGCCCAGGCCCAGAACGGCCGTGCCGTCTGTAAACCACAGCCACCAGATTAGAGCGGCGGGTAAGCTCATAGCTTAAATTAACGTCCTTCTGTATTTCCAGGCAGGGCTGGGCCACGCCCGGGGTATAAGCCAGGAGAGGGCGTCTCTCGTTTCAAGGGGAGCGCGGCAGATAACCTCTATCTCCACTCCCTATGCTTCTTAAGCGATTCAGCAGCGTAATCCATAAAAAATCCTTCCTTTCAATTAAATATTAAGCTGTGAAATAACATTCTTAAGCGCGTCTGCGCTTTTATGCAGCAATTCTTCCTCCTGCCTGGTAAGCAGTGGCACTATGGCCCTGCTTATGCCCTGAGCGCCCACCACGAAGGGCAGGCTCAGACATACGTCGTTAATGCCGTACTGGTCGTGTATCATGGCCGAAACAGTCATAACCGAATGAGTATCCCTCAGTATGCACTCGCATATCCGGCGCACCGAAAGGGCAATAGCATAGAATGTGGCTCCCTTAAGGGCGATAACCTTAGCTCCGGCAGTACGGACGTCCTCCTCTATATCCTTTAATTCCTTGCCGCAGCCGTTATGGCGGCTGCAGATATAAGTGCAGTATTTATCCATTTCCATACCGGCAATAGTGGTTAACGACCAGGGAATAAGGGGAGGTATCCCCATGCTCGCCGAAGACATAGGCGTGCACATTTTTTGAATTAAGCCCGACATGCTCGGCCAAACGGGAGCGCAGGCGGGCTGAATCCAGCATGGTGCCCGAGCCGAACACCTGTCTTTCAGGCAGACCGGAGGTTTTTACAATAGCGTATGTAATAATATCCACGGGATTGCTCACCACCACATACACGGCGTCGGGAGCATATTTTGTTATCTGCGGCATAACCGATTTTAATATCCACATTGACCTGCGCGAGGTCTATACGGGACTGCCCCGGCTTGCGGGCCAGGCCCACCGTAACTATCACCACGTCCGAATTAACTGCTTCCTCGTAACGCCCGGCATGGATATTAACGGGCGCGCAGAAGGGCGTGCCCTGCAGAATATCCATAGCCTCGCCCTGAGCCTTTTTTTCATTGATGTCTATCAGCAAAATCTCAGAGGCCATGCCGTCTATTGCAAGCGTATAGGCTATAGTAGCGCCCACGTTGCCAGTACCCAGAATGGTAATTTTTTGCCTTTTGTCATTATGGCATCCTCCTTTATTAATAAATATATAATTATAGGCGGCCGTCATCGCCTTAACTTTCGGCCGCGCTCTTAATAATAGTACGCGCAGCCTCAAGCCGAGCGTTTTCTGCCGCTATTTAAAAGGGAAAATGACGAAAACCGCCTTTTCCCCCATTTTAATTGCATTGGAATTATAGCATATAGCCAAGGAGCTTGTAAAGCGCTTTTATACTTATTGCAGAGCAGGAAAAATTGAGGCGGCGCAATAAAAGTCCAAAGAATTTTATGGATTATAATCCCCCTTAATGTTAATGCGCAGTCCTTAAAATATGCTAAGGTGCGCGTCGCGCGCGCCGCCGTCAGCAGGGATTTTTCACAGCAGCGGGCGCGCGCCCAAGGGGTGGGCGGGCGGGAAATATAAAGGGCTTTATGCGCCCGCAGGGCCAGGGCGCTTAAAGCCGCGCGGCCCTGAAAGGAGCCGCGCTCCTATTGCTTGATAAAAGCCTCATAAGAGCAATGTGCAATGTGCTTAAGAGGAAAATATTAAAACCGAATAAGCCGCAGGCAGACAGCCCTCAACGCCTTTGATTCAAGACTCTTTGCATCTAGCCCAAGCATATCCGGTATATTTATCATTCCAAATATTTTTCTTATAATCAATTTTAAATTATAAGTCAATGTTAATTTGTTAAAGCATAAAAGCAAGGCGCCGAGTACATTCTCAGCGCCTTTTCGCTATGTTCCCGCCGGATAGCCCGGCTCTTTCCATTGCATTATTCCGCTTTGCTTTTCCGGCGTTTCTTTATCAGAAAATACCGCTAAGCCCTGCGGCGCTCACGCCCATCAAAACTAAATACAGCTTCAAATTGCCGGCGTCGCCTGTATGCGGCGGTTTTATATCGTCTGGATTGTTAGAGCCGGTCGGACCGGTTGGGCCAGTAGGACCGGTTGGAGCAGGGTTATCCTTCGTGTTTGTAAATTTAACTTCCGCCGTCTTATCATTTACGATTATCCCAGTTGCGCCCATAGATACGGTAACATAGCCGTCTTT
>VOFB01003625.1_pt1 | contig 41512 bp, 75 predicted proteins | sample 5384141 | NCBI WGS metagenome assembly VOFB01 (sample SAMN12384721, study PRJNA508395) | human gut metagenome | isolation source: healthy gut A | host: Homo sapiens
GAATCATTCGAAAATGACCTGCTTGAATATCCACTATACTAGACCGAGAGAATTTATGGGACTAAGTGTACCAGATGTATTATTATCTAAACCATCAAAAATAGAGGCGTGGAGAAAAGAACAATCATTGAAATTACCAAAAAAAAGAAAAGATTTATATAAAAAGTATTGTAAGAAATAATTTTTTATAGTATAATATGAAAAGTCGAGACTACGGGCATTCCTCTGTTACACTGGTCAGTAATTAAGAATGTCTATGAATACTAGGAGGAAAAAAATGAACGAATTAATAAAATCATTAGAACAAGAACAATTAAAAAACGAAGTTCTAACTTTGGACCTGGGGACACTGTAAAAGTACACGTTAGAATAGTAGAAGGAAAAAGAGAAAAGTACAAGTATTTGAAGGTGTTGTAATAAAAAGACAAGGTGGAGGAAACAGAGAAACTTTCACTGTTAGAAAAATATCTTTCAACGTAGGTGTACAGAAAGAACATTCCCAGTTCATTCACCAAAAATAGAAAAAATAGAAGTTACTAGAAAAGGTAAAAGTAAGAAGAGCTAAAATCAATTGCTTAAGAACTAGAACTGGTAAAAAGCTGCTAAAGTTAAAGCTAGAACTAAAAGATAATAAATCTTTATTAAAATAAAAAAATCTCGAAAGAGCTTTCCTTTTGTCTTATATGGAGAAATAAACTAATAAATACATAAATTATTAGAGATAATATAAATAAAATATACATCTTTAAAAATGTTAAAATAAAGAGTTTTATAAAAATATAACTAATAAAAAGGAAGTGAACATGGCAGATTTGAAGAATATTTTAAAGATAAATCTACACATATAAAGCTAATTGTATCCAGGACATATAGAAAAAACTAAAAGAAATGAACCAAAAAATAACTTAAAGCTTGTAGACGTTTTATAGAGCTTTAGATGCTAGAATACCCACTTAAGTAGTAAAAACCCTGAGATAGATAAATTAGCACAAAATAAACCTAGAGTGAAGTAGTTTAAATAAAAGTGATTTATCTGACAAAGCTAAATTAAATAAATGGATAAGCTACTATCAAAGTAAAGGTATAAAAGCTATACCAGTAGACACTCTAAAGGTAACGGAGTAAATAAAATTGTAGAAGAATGTAAAAATGCTACAAAAGAAAAAAATGGATGCATTAAAAGAAAAGGGAAGAAAAGAAAGAGCGATAAGAGTTATGATCGTTGGTGTTCCAAATGTAGGGAAATCTTCTCTTATAAATAAATTAACAGGAAGAAAAAGTACTCAAACAGGAGATAGACCAGGTGTAACAAAAGGTAAACAATGGGTTAGACTTAAAGGAAACTTAGAGTTATTAGATACACCAGGTATATTATGGCCTAAATTTGAAGATCAAAAATAGCTTTAAATTTAGCATTTACAAGAGCTATAAAAAGACGAAATACTAGATATAGATACTTTAGGACTAAAATTCATAGAAAAAATGTCTGAGATAGAGCCAGAGAAGTTAAAAGCTAGATATAAATTAGATTCTCTAGGTGAAGAACCACTAGAAACTATGGAGATGATAGGAAGAAAAAGAGGATTCATCTTAGGAAGAAATGAATTAGACTATACAAGAATAGCTTAAAAAACAGTTCTAAATGAGTTTAGAGAAGGTAAATTAGGTCAAATAACTCTAGAAGTGCCTGAAGATATAGAAGAAGCATAAATTAATTGATTAAATATATAAAGCTGGTCTTGAATACTTAAACTTAAATATTCAAGACCAGCTTTTTTTATATATTATAGAAAAGAAAAAGTAATAATACTATGCTTTAAAAAGTAATTTTATGATATTTTTAAAGCTGTATTATGATAATTATATGTATTTAGATGTATAAAAATAAAATAAAATTACTCTGAATTGTCTGTATAATTTAAATTTTAAATATATTTAAATTATATTGACTATTAAAGCTAATGTATGTATAATAGAGTAATCAGTAAGACAACAATATTAGGAGGAATAATTATGAATACAAAAAATAAAGACATAATTGTAACTGGTTTTGCCCTGTTCGCTATGTTCTTCGGACAGGAAACTTAATATTCCCGCCTTACTTAGGGGTTATAACAGGAGATAAATTCTTAATAGGATTTTAGGGTTTATACTAGCTGACGTAGGTTTATCACTACTTGCTATATTAGCATCAGCTAAATCTGATGGAGATACGGGAAGAGTATTTGGTAGAGCGGGTAAATTATTTGCGATAATTTTAGGTTCTGCTATAATGATATGCTTAGGGCCACTTCTTGCAATACCAAGAACAGCTGCTACAACTTTTGAAATGGGGATAATACCACTTATACCGGGATTCAATGCAGTATTATTTTCGACAATATTCTTTGCTATAACATTGGCTTTAACAATAAAGCCATCTAAAGTGGTAGATATAATTGGTTGTATTTAACACCAGCATTATTAGTTTGCTTATTAGCTTTAATAGTAATTGGTATAATAAATCCAATAGGAAATTTAAATGATGCTGCCATAGAAAAATGTATTTAGTGAAGGAATATTACAAGGATACCAAACGTTAGACGCATTAGAGCGATATGTTTATCGGCTGTATTAATAAAAAGTTTAGTACAAAAAGGATATAAAAAGAAAAAGATAGAGTTAATATTTTATTAAAAAGCAGGATTTATAGCTGGGTTAGGTCTAGCGCTTGTGGATACGGAGGTCTTACTTATCTTGGAGCGACAGTATCAACTCAATATGGAGTAGATGTATCGCAATCAGCATTAATAGTTGCTATAACAGTTGCTTTACTTGGTACTCCAGGAAAAGTAGTTTATCTTTAATAGTAACACTAGCATGTTTAACTACAGCAATAGGTTTAACATCTCTACAGCAGAGTATTTTTCAGGCTTAACTAAAAATAAATTAAAATATGAACATATAGTAATAACTGTATGCTTATTAAGTTTAGTAATATCAACTTTAGGAGTTGGAACTATAATAAAATATCTGCTCCAATACTTAGTTTAATATATCCAGCAACAATAGTATTAATAGTAGTAACTATATTTAATAAATACTTTAAAAATGATAATGTAAGTTAAAGGTGCTACTTACGTTGCGCTATTAATGGGTATACTTATGGCAGGTAATGATTTAGGTATGAACTTTGACTTTATAAATTTATTACCTTTTGCAAACTTAGGTTTCTGTTGGGTAGTGCCAGCAATAATAGGTGGACTTATAGGATTCTTTATAAAATCATCTAAAAAAGTTCAAGATAAAGATTCAGAAGAAATTGCAGTTTAATATATAAAAATATATAAACTATTTATATAAATCGCCGAGGAATTTAATGTATATTGAGTTCCTTGGCGATTTTTGTATTATACTAAGTATAATAAAATAATAATTAATTAAAAATTACATAATAACTATAAAAATATTAATATATAAAAAAAGAGGTGTATTATGAAAATAAAAGTGTAAAAAGAAATAAAAAGAGATAGTAGATAATTTAAATGAAGATCAATATGTAGAATATATACAATTATTGAATCAAGATGATAGAAAATCAGTTCAGAATATAGCTAAAGCTTAGGTAAAAAATTAGAAAAAATAAAAAAAGAAGAAGAAGAGACTTGAGTTTATAAATACATTTGAAAATGAAGGATATGCAAATGGATATTTATATATAGGAGGAGTTGATGAAGCTGGAAGAGGGCCTTTAGCAGGACCAGTAGTAGCCAGTGTAGTAGTATTTGAAAAAAGGAACAAAAATTCCGTACATAAATGACTCTAAAAAGCTTTCTGAAGCAAAAAGGGATGAATTATTCGACATAATAAAAAGAACAGGCATTAGATTATGGAATAGGCATTGTGAAAATGATGAAATAGATGAATATAATATCTTAAATGCTACATATATGGCTATGAATAAAGCGATAAATGCCTTAAGTAAAAAAGCCAGATTATTTACTTTTAGATGCAGTTACAATACCTGATTTAGATATAAAACAATTTCCGATAATAAAAGGGGATTCTAAATCAATATCTATAGCAGGCGCTAGTATACTTGCCAAAGTTACAAGAGATAGACTTATGTATAAATATGATGAAATATATCCACAATACGGATTTAAACATCATAAAGGATATGGAACAAAAAAGAGCATTATGAGGCTATTGAAAATATGGTATAACTCCTATTCATAGAAAGAGTTTCTTAAAGAATGTGTTATAATTACTATGAGAATTAGAAGATAAATTAACTAAAAATTTAAAAATACTATTTGGGAGGATTAAATATGGATTACAAAAGTGTCTTAAAGAGTGCAAAGAAAACTTAAATGGAAGTTGTAAAGTATGTAAAGTATGTAATGGTATAGCATGTTCAGGTGAGGTCCCAGGAATGGGTGGAAAAGGAACAGGTGTAGCATTTACTGAAAATATAAAAAGTCCAGAAAAAGTCAAAATAAATATGAGGGTTTTACACAATGTTAAAAATCCAGATACATCAGTAGAAATGTTTGGCAAAAATGAAAGCTCCTATATTTGCAGCTCCAGTATCAGGAACTACTTTAAATATGGGTGGAAAATATACTGAAAAAGAATATATATCATGGGTAATAGAAGGATGTTTAAAAGCTGGAATATATCCAATGGTAGGAGATACTGCAATAGAAACTTTCTTGACTGATAATTTAGAAAGTAAAAAGAAAAAAATGCAGATGGTATAGCATTTATAAAACCATGGGAAAATGATGCTATAATTTCAAAAATGAAATTAGCAGAAGATGCAGGTGTATTTGCGCTTGGTGTAGATGTAGATGCATGTGGATTAGTTACTTTATCGCTTCACGGTAAAATGTAGAACCAAAAAACTTTTAGATAAAATAAAAAGAATTAAAAAAAGCTACAAAACTACCTTTTATACTAAAGGACTTATGACAGTAGATGAAGCTATATTAGCGGCAGAAGCTGGTGTAGATGCAATAGTTGTATCTAATCATGGTGGTAGAGTACTAGACTGTACTCCAGGAGCTGCAGATGTACTTCCACAAATAGCTAAAGCTGTAAAAGGAAAAACTAAAATACTTGCTGACGGTGGAGTTAGAACAGGTGTAGATGTATTAAAATTAATAGCTTTAGGAGCTGATGGAGTATTAATTGGTAGACCATTTGTAACAGCATCATTTGGTGGAGGCAGTGAAGGTGTAGAACTTTATGTAAATAAAATAATATCTGAACTTGAGGCGACTATGAGACTTACTGGATGTGCTACTATAGCTGATATAGATGAAAGAGTAATATTTAGTAAATAAAAATTAAAAAATATCAATATATGTAAAAAGAGGCGTTATTTAGCCTCTTTTTAAATAATATTAAAAATAAAACAATATCAATTTAAGTAATATGATAATATAAATAATATATAGGGATTAATCTATATTTTGGCAATTCTATAAAAAAAGCGGGTGAAAAGGGTGAGAATGGAGAATATTAGACTTAGAGCTTTTGAAAATAAAAAAGATAGTATTGAAGATTATACTTATTTTGGAGGAAATCAAGAGTGGTTTGAAACAAAATGGAGAAGAATGTCAGGATGTGGTCCTACAACTGCTTCAACGATTATTATGTATGAGGATATAAAAATAATATAGACAAATTTCAACATTATAGTAAATCAGAATTTTTAGTATTAATGAATGATGTTTGGGAGTTTATAACACCTCAGATGGGAAGAGGAGTAAATACAATTGAATTATTTTTAGAATGATGTGAAAAATATAGAAACTCGAGACAACATAAAAATATAAAATACAATTTTTAAAAATACCGAAAAAAGTTGAGGAAAGACCTTCCAATAAAGAAGTATTTAAATTTTAGATGAAGCATTAGAAAAAGGCCATCCAATCGCATTTTTAAATTTAGACAATGGCAAAAAAAAAACTTAGATGCATGGCATTGGGTTACGGTAGTAGGTGTTTTATATTGCAACTTGGATGATAAATTAGAAATTACAATTTGTGATGAAGGAATATTAAAAAAATAAATCTAAGTTTATGGATTGAAACTACTAAAAATGAAGGTGGATTTGTTTATTTTGAATAAATTTATTATTTAAAACTTATTATCATAAGCAATAGATAAAGTCGGTGGATAAATAAATGAAGTGAATTTTGTAGAAATTAAAAAGCTAAGTAGAATATGAATCTACCTAGCTTTTATTTAGTTTATTTAATTTTCAAATGGACTCTTTACAATGCTTATTTTATCATCTGTTTTTATAAGTTCAGATGTATTTTTATAAGATTGTTTTAGATAACTTTGATCTATATATGTTGTTTTTTCTAATATATTATCGGCAACAGGTATTATTTCATAAACGCTTTTGCCACTAGATTCGTATTTATTTACCCAAGTTGGTATACAAGTAACTTTTTTAACTTTAGCTTCATTATTACCTTGTTTTTCGATATTTATATCTACCATAAGACCATCTTCTGTATACATGCTTATATATTCTCTTCTTTGGTTAGATATATAATTTCCTAAAGAATAAATAACAAGTGTTTCATTTTTACCATCAGTTGATTTTATTGTCTCTACAGGTTCTACAACATGAGGATGAGATCCTATTATAATATCGACTCCAGCATCACATAACTTTTGAGCTAATTTCTTTTTGAAAATTATTAGGTGTTCTGCTATATTCATCTCCCCAGTGAATTATAACTATTTGCATATCTGTATCATCTTGATATTTTTTAACAGTAGAATAAATTGTATCAAATGCCTTATTTACATCAGAAGTATCAAATACATTCATTAAATCAGTTTTATCACTAGAAACTTTTATACCATTTAAATATTTTGTTCCATTTTTAATTTCTCCATAAGTATAAGATGTAATGCCAAGTTTTATATTGTTTACATTTTCTATTATGTAATCATCATCTGATGTTTTTTGACGAGTACCTACAGTATCAAATCCTTTTGATTTTAATGTAGATAAAGTACGTTCAACACCTAAGCTAGACATATCAAAACTATGATTATTGAGAGTTGATAATAAGTCAAATCCAGTAGCTTTTAATGCATCTGCAAGTGAATCTGGCGTATTAAATGTTGGATAAGAACTGTAATTATATACATCATTACCAGCAAGTGTAGTTTCTAAGTTAGCTATTGCTAAATCTGCTTTTTGGACATATTCTTTTACGTATTTATAATTATTTTCAAAAGAATATTGTTTTGTGCTCGGATTATATGGTGCATCAAGTTGAGGTGAATGAGACATTACATCACCACATGCAATTAGAGATGCGCTGTAAGTTTCATTATTTTGTGATTAAGTTAATTCAGTAGTTTTATTTACTTTAGCAACATTATCCCTTTATTAAATGATTTAACTCCAGCAACAATAGCAACTAAAAATACTACTAAAGCTGCTAATACAATTGTTAGATTTTTACGATTAATTTTGATTTTTTTTTTTTATTTCTGTTACTTCCCATTTTTACCCTCCAATAGAAAATGTTTATAATATTTATCGTATAATTATTTGTAAAATTTTTCAATTAAAACTTGTAAAAGTGTATATATTGTAACCTTTATGACTAAAATACAAAAAAGATTTTGGGTGGTATATATGGAAATTTATAAAATGATTAAAAATTTAGATAATGTTAAAAAAGGTAAAATAGGGAAAATATAGCAAAAAAAAAATATTTAATATCACTAGGAATGACTATAATCTGTAGCAATTATAGAACTAAATTTGGTGAAATTGATATTATCGCAAAATTAGAAAACAAAATAATATTTGTGGAAGTAAAGTCTAGAATGTCTAAAGATTATGGACTTGCATGTGAAGCAGTTGATTATAAAAAAGGCATCAAAAATAACTTCTGTTGCAAAATATTATATTTCCACAAATAATTTAAAAACTATGAAATAAGATTTGATGTGATTGAGATTTATTTTATTGAAGAAAAATAAATCATATAGAAAAATGCATTTTAAGAAAGGATAGTTATGTTAAGTATAGTGAATTCATGTAATCTAATTGGAATAGATGGCTTTATTGTAAATGTAGAAGTCGACATTACTAGAGGGATGCCTTGTTTTAATATAGTAGGCTTAGCTAGTATTGAAATAAAAGAAGCAAAAGAACGAGTAAAATCAGCAATTATAAATAGCGACTTTGAATTTCCAACAAAGAGAATAGTGGTGAATTTATCACCAGCAGATATAAAAAAGAAGGGTCTTTATTAGATTTACCTATATCTATTGGACTTCTTATAAATTATATAAAAGAGAAAAATCATATTTTGACGAGACAATATTTGTAGGTGAATTATCTTTAGATGGAACATTAAAAAAAGTCAGAGGTATTTTGCCTATAGTTTTGAGTGCAAAACAAAATGGATATAAAAGAATATTTATTCCATATGATAATTTAAAAAGAAAGTTCATATGTAGATGGTATAGAGATAATACCAATAAAAAATCTGAAAGAATGTATATCATATATAAATAGTAGAGAAAAATTTGATTTAACTTCTATATTAAAAATTTATGATATCGATACAGAAAATGAAGGCTATGAAGAAGATTTTTCTGATGTAAGAGGTAATTATTTTGTAAAAAGGGGGCTTGAAATTGCAGCAGCGGGAAATCATAATGTTATCTTAATGGGACCACCAGGGTGTGGCAAAACAATGATGGCGAGAAGAATAAGAACTATAATGCCGGATTTAGATAAAGATGAAATGATGGAAATAAGCAAAATATACAGTATAGCGGGACTTATAAATAACGATATAGGAATTATAAATAAAAGACCATTTAGAGCTCCACATCACAGTGCAACAAATATTTCGCTGCTTGGAGGTGGTGCAAAAGCTATTCCAGGTGAAATAGTATTAGCTCATAGAGGGGTATTATTTTTAGATGAATTAGCTGAATTTAATAGAAAAACTTTAGACATGCTAAGGCAACCGATAGAAGACGGAACAATAAGTATATCTAGATTAAAGTTTCACATTAAATATCCATGCAATACCTTGATTGTAGCAGCTATGAATCCTTGTCCATGTGGGTATTTTATGTCTAACACAGAATGTAAATGTAGTGCTAGTGAAATAATGAGATATAAAAATAAAATATCAGGACCACTATTAGATAGATTTGATATATTTTTAGATGTAGATCGAATTGAAATAGGAGAATTTAATGAAAATAATCTAAATGAGACATCTGAAACAATAAAAAATAGAGTACAAAAAGCTAAAGATATACAAATAGAGCGTTTTAAAAATAGCAATATAAAAAACAATGATGAAATAAGCTCATATCAAATTAACAACTACTGCAAGTTAAATAAAAAGAAGGTAAAAATACAGCAAATAAAATATTTAATAAATATAAATTGAGCAATAGGAGTTATACAAAATTACTTAAAACTGCTAGAACAATAGCAGACTTAGAAGTATGTGAAGAAATACAAAAAAATCATATATTAGAAGCTTTTTCATATAGAAAAGGATATTATAAATATTTTAAATGAGGTGATAATATGGAAGAGAGGGAAATGTATTTATTCTTAAGTTCGATATATAGAATTACCCAAAGAAGACATAATTTCTTTAAAAATGAATTTGAAAAATTAATAAATTTAATGTATTTAGAAAAAAGATAAGATTTTGAAAAATAAAAAATAAATTTAAAATTATCACGAAATATAGTAAAATATAGAAGTCCTGAAAGAATAGAAAAAAATAAAAGCGGTTTTACAACAACAGCAAATACATTACATATGTATTGAAGATGATGATTATCCAGAGAGATTAAAACATATTTCTAAGCCACCGCCTATATTATTTTATAAAGGGGATATTTCTTTTTACAAGGGGGAAACGTTATATCAGTTATTGGATCTAGGACTCCGACTAAATACGGTCTTAAATATGTAAGAAAATTTACAAAAAGAATTATCTGATTGTGGTATGCATGTTGTAAGTGGACTTGCTATAGGGATAGACTGTGAATCTCATCTTGCATGTATGGAAGGTAAATATGGAAAAACAGCTGCGATATTGGGAAGTCCTCTTGATAATATAAGGCCTGCCGTAAATTTAAAAACAGCAAATAAGATTTTAGAAAATGGTGGAGCAATAATATCAGAGTTTTTTTTAGGCACAGATGTAACTCCATTAAATTTTATTATGAGAAATAGAATTATAAGCGGTATAAGTGAAGCTACTTTTATAATAGAAGCTGCTGAAAAAAGAGTGGCGCTTTATCAACTGCTAGATACTCAAATAATGAAGGAAGGGAAGTATTTGTAATACCTGGAAGAATAGATGACCCTAAAAGTAGAGGTTGTTTAGATTTACTTTTGAAGGTGCATTAATAGTAAGAGAGTTAAAGGATATAACACAACATCGCGTATATTATGACCATATGAAAAAAAATTTTGTACTTTAAATAATTGCAAAGATAGTATAGAATATGATATTAAGAGTTTAAATTATGAAAAACAGAAATTTTAAACTCAATACGACAAAATGGTAATATAAAAATAGATGATATTTGTGATTATACTGGAATTGATATAAAAACAATAAACTCAAATATAAATGAACTATTAATAGATGACTATATTATTGAAATGGAAAATAAGACTTATGGATTTAATGTTTAACATAAAAAGTGGGGGTGTAAAAACATGGCGAAAGCATTAGTAATTGTCGAATCGCCAGCTAAGGCTAAAACAATAGAAAAGTTTTTTGGGAAAAAAGTCACTACACAGTTAAAGGCTTCAGTAGGACATGTAAGAGACCTACCAAAGAGCCAACTAGGTGTTGATATAGAAAATAATTTTGAACCAAAATATATAAATATAAGAGGTAAGGGTGATGTGATTAAAGAGCTAAAAAAGGAAGCTAAAAAAAGCTAAAAAAGTTTATCTAGCTACCGACCCTGATAGAGAAGGGAAGCTATATCATGGCACTTATCTTATATTTTAAATATAGATGAAGATGAAAAATGTAGGATAGAATTTAATGAAATAACAAAAGGCGCTATTAAAAATGCAATAAAAAATCCTAGAAATATAGACTTAAACTTAGTAGATGCACAACAAGCGAGAAGGGTTTTAGATAGATTACTAGGATATCAAATAAGTCCTATATTATGGCAAAAGGTGAGAAAAGGTTTAAGTGCAGGTAGAGTTCAATCTGTCACAACTAAATTAATATGTGAAAGAGAAGAAGAAATTAAATCTTTTATACCTAAAGAATATTGGACTATAGAATTAGTTGTCTTAAATAAAGACGGAGAAGAATTTACATTAAAATTCTATGGAGAAGACGGCAAGAAAATAGATTTAGAAAATGAAGCTCAAGTAAATAAAATATTAGATATTATAAACAACGCAGAATTGACTGTAAGCAAAATAGAATCTAAAAGTCGTAGAAAATCAGCTCCAAAGCCATTTACAACAAGTGTGCTTCAACAAGATGCTGCAAATAAACTAAACTTTACGACTAAAAAGACTATGATGGTTGCCCAAGAACTTTATGAAGGTATAGATATAAAGGGGAGAAGGCACAGTAGGTCTTATATCTTATATAAGAACAGACTCTAAGAGAATATCTGAAGAAGCTAGAGAAAAAAGCAAAAGATTATATAGTAGATTCAATAGGTCAAAACTACTACAAAGACCACACACAAAAGACAGTAAAGGCAAAAAAAAAGAAAAGAAAGTTCAAGATGCCCATGAGGCTATAAGACCTACTTCTGTAGAGAGAACTCCAGATAGTATCAAAGATTCTTTAAGCAAAGATCAATATAAATTATACAATTTAATTTGGAGAAGATTTGTTGCAAGTCAAATGGAAGATTCAGTATTTGATGTATTAAATGTTGAGTGTAAAATTGAAGATTTAATATTTAAAGCGACAGGTTCTAAATTAAAATTTGACGGATATACAAAAATATATAACTTTACAGAGAGAGAAGATAAAATACTTCCAAGTTTAAGTGAAGGAGAGAGTTTAAAAATACAAAAACAAGACCCTCAACAACACTTTACATCTCCTCCACCAAGATATACTGAAGCTAGTTTAGTAAAAACTTTAGAGGAGCTTGGAATAGGAAGACCAAGTACTTATGCACCTACAATAACAACTATACTAAATAGAGAATATGTTGAAAAGGAAGGTACAAGTTTACTTCCAACAGAGTTAGGTATAATAGTGACAAAAATACTAGATGAGAATTTCCACAAATTTATGGAAGTTGACTTTACAGCTGATATGGAATCACAGTTAGACCAAATTGAAGAAGGCAATGCTGAGTGGAAACACGTAGTTGAGGAATTTTATTCACCACTAGAAGAAGCGATTAAAACAGCCTTAGAAAATATAGAAAAAGTAAATATGGATGAAGAAACTGACGAGATTTGTGAACTTTGTGGCTCAAATATGGTAATAAAATACGGTAGATTTGGAAAGTTTATGGTTTGCAAAAATTATCCTGAATGTAAAAATACAAAACCTATAGTAAATAAAATAGGTGTTAAATGTCCAAAATGTAAAGAAGGGGACATTATAATGAGAAAAGTAAAAAGAAAAAGGTATTTTACGGATGTTCAAACTATCCTGAGTGTGATTTTGTCGCTTGGAACAAACCTGTAGAAGAACCTTGTGAAGAATGTGGATCTTATATGTATGAGAAATACTCTAAATCTGGTACTAAAATAGTATGTTCAAATAAGGATTGTAAACATGAACGTATTGTTAAAGAAGAATAGAGGTATTATCAAACAATCATATTGCTAAAATGAGTGAAAATTTGAAATATTTAATTATATTATTGAATTGATTACAGAAATATGTTAAGATTACATTGTATAAATGTTATTATGAACATTATTATATTTTGATTTATATTTAGATTGACTTAAATTAAGGAGAGGATTAAATGGCAAGCGAAGTACTACAAAAACGAGAAGAATTAATAAAACTCTACAAACTAGCAGCGGAAGCAAAGTATCTTTTGACAGATTAGCAGAAACATTAGGCGAAGTTTTAGATGCCAATGTTTATGTTTTAAATACAAAGGGGAAAGTATTAGGATTACATTTAACAGATATACAAGATAGTTCAGTTGTAATAGATGAAGATACTAAACAAAAAAAGATTCCCAACTGAATACAACGAAAGCTTACTTAAAATATCAGAAACACTAGATAACTTAACTGGAGAAAAATTAGTTCAATTATTCCCAGATGAACATAGTAGAAGTGAAAAATATCTTACAATAGTTCCTATACTTGGAAGTGGACAAAGATTAGGATCACTAGTATTATCTAGATATGACAAAGTGTTTAACGATGATGACTTAGTTATATCAGAATACAGTGCTACTGTAATAGGTATGGAAATATTAAAATCTTTAAGTGAAGAATTAGAAGTTGAAATGCGTAAAAAAGCTGTAGTTCAAATGGCAATAGGTACGCTTTCTTACTCTGAACTTGAAGCTGTAGAGCATATATTTAATGAATTAAACGGAAATGAAGGTCTATTAGTAGCTAGTAAAATAGCTGATAGAGTTGGAATAACAAGATCAGTAATAGTAAATGCTTTAAGAAAATTCGAGAGTGCAGGGGTTATAGAATCTAGATCATTAGGTATGAAGGGAACTCATATAAAAATACTTAACGATAAATTAATACCTGAATTAAAAAAGTAAGAAATAATTATTAATTAAAAATTAATTTTAGGAATCCTTCTTTATATAAAGAAGGATTTTTTGATATAAAAAATTTATACTATTTAGTAGATAAGGAGGCAACATGCAACCTTTAGCAGATAAATTAAGACCAGAGACTATAGAAGATATGGTAGGACAATCTCATATTATTGGAAAGGAAAGATAATAAATAGATTAATTGAAAATAAAACTATTCCAAATATGATTTTATATGGACCACCAGGAACAGGAAAGACGACATTGGCAAAATAATAGCTAATGTTACAGGTAAAAATATATAAAATTAAATGCAGTAAATTGTGGTGTAAAAGAAATAAAAGAAGTTATAGATAATAGTAAAAGAGATTTATTTTCATATAACGGCATTATATTAATGCTAGATGAGATACAAGCACTAAATAAAAAACAACAGCAGGCATTGTTGGAGGTAATTGAAGAAGGTTCTGTTACTTTAATTGCTAGCACAGCAGACAATCCTTATTTTGTTGTCTATAAAGCTATACTAAGTCGAAGTACTATATTTGAATTTAAGCCTATACAAAAAACAAGATATATACTTAGGGTTTAAAGAGAGCTGTAAATAGATTAAAACCAATGTATACATATGAAAATATAAATGTAGAAGATGAAGCGCTTAGATATATAGCAGAGACTTGTAATGGCGATATGAGAAGTGCATTAAATAAATTAGAGTTAGTTTTAATATTGGAATTGATGTAGGGACAAATAGCGTGAATATAACATTAGAAGATACTATAAATTGTTCTAGTGTCAAAATATTAAACTATGATAATAAAAGGTGACGATAGCTACTCTGTATTATCAGCTTTTCATAAATCTCTCAGAGGTTCTGATGAAAATGCGGCACTACATTATTTAGCTAGACTTATAAAGTCACAAGATATCCAATCTATAATTAGAAGGTTGTTGTGTGTTGCAAGTGAAGATGTAGGTTTCAGCTGTGCCACAAGCTATAACAATAACTAATGCATGTGTTGAAGCTGCACTAAAACTAGGATTTCCAGAGGGCAAGATTGCCATTAGCACAAGCTACTGTATATTTAGCAAGATGCCCGAAATCAAATTCAGTAGCAGAGGCTATCGATATGGCATTATACGATTTAGACAATATAGAAACAGGTGAGATACCGAATCATCTAAAAGATGCACATTATGCAGGGGCGGCGAAATTAGGAAGAGGTGTTGAATATAAATATCCTCACAATTATCTTAATAACTATATAAAACAACAATACCTCCCAGATGCTATCAAAGATAAAAAATACTATAAAGCTGGAAATAATAAAAAATGAAATGGCATATGAACAATATTGGAACAATTTAAAAAATAAATTAAAAGACAAACATAACGTTTGTATTTTTTAATTCTAAGGAAATTATACATTATCTGGTTTGTGGATAATGTATAATTTCCAACCTATTAATTAAAGCAACGGACGGAGTTGTTGGCGATATGAACGCAGTGAATTTTTATTTATTTTTATTAGAGAATTTATTGATAAAAAAAATGGTAATATTTTAATTAGGTTAGAAAACTTTATTTATAATACATAAAATGAAACGACAGGGGTTGGAGATAGTCGTATTTGGGGGATTCATATGATTAAAATATTAGACAAAAATATGAAAAGAAGGTTATTGAATATTTAAATCTTGAAAAAGAGATTAATACATTTAACCTACAAGAAATACAGAATTATGGATTTGAAAATGTATTTTATAAGATATATTCAGACATAGATGAATTTAGGGAACATAAAAGGGATATTGTTTAAATGTTTTGAATATCTTACTTTTTATGCTTATAAAGACTTTGATGTTGATGGATTTTGTGAATTTATATCTGATATGGAATTTAGCGAGATAAGTGGAAAATCCAGTTGTGTCGATATAATTGCAGAAAAAATTAGGATTATTAAAATATAGAAAAGTACATCTATGTGAGCTTGAAGAGATAAATGAAGAGGATAAGGATCTTGATTGTAATTTGAAATTAAAAAAATAAATGTATTTAATATAAAGAGAGTAGTGAATTTATATGAGCAAATAACTGAATTTCAAAATACGACTTTAGAAGGTTTAAGATCAAATTTAAAAAGCGGTAGAGGTTATTGCATTGAGTATAGAAAAAAATAATATCAATGGCAAAATCTACTGCAGAAAATAAAAATACAGCTATGATTATAGGTGTTGGAACACATCCCAAATATAGAAATCAAGGCCTAGCAACAAAATGTCTTATTAAATTATGCGAAGAACTCTTAAAAGAAGTGATAAAGCCATGTTTATTTTATGACAATGAGGAAGCTGGAAAACTATATCGAAAATTGGGGTTTAAAAGAATAGATGAGTGGACAGTATATTATAAAGATTAAAAAAATAGTACTTCAAATACAGTAATTTCAATAGATTGAAAAAATAATTTAATTCTGACTAAAATAGTCTAAATTAATGTTGACAAAATTACTCGAGTATAATACAATTATAACAGTAGATAAATCCTACTAAAAAGTAGGAATAAAAGGGTGATAAATGAAACTATCAACTAAAGGTAGATATGGGCTCAAGGCTATGTTTGAATTATCACTTAATCATAGTAAGGGGCCAGTATCTATAAAAAATATTGCTGCCAAACAAAATATACCAGAGCAATACTTAGAACAGATTTTTCAAAACTAAAAAAAAATTTAATAAAAAGTGTAAGAGGTGCCCAAGGAGGGTATCTATTATCTAGAAAAAGCAAGTGAAATAACAGTGTATGATGTATTGACTGTACTTGAAGGCCTGTGTCAATATCTGATTGTTTGCTAGATAAAGACTCATGTCAAAACTCAGACAGTTGTGTAACAAAATTAGTCTGGGAAAGATGAGAGATGCCATGGACAATGTTATGAAATCTATTACACTTTGTGATATGGTAAACAATTATAATTAAACTCATAATATAAATAGGTTAGAGAATGATATTTATTGTTTAATGAATAATGAAATAAAAAATAGGAGATGACAATCATGGAAAAAAAAAGAAGAATATATATGGACTATGCAGCAACTACTCCAGTTAAGTCTGAAGTATTAGAGGCTATGATGCCTTATTACACTACTTACTTTGGAAATGCTTCAAGTTTCCATCAATTCGGTAGAGAAGCAAAAAGAAGGTTTAGATAAAGGGAGAGCTCAAGTAGCTTCATTAATAAATGCAGACCCAAGAGAAGTATACTTTACTAATGGTGGATCTGAAAGTGATAACTGGGCATTAGAAGGAACTGCTTTTGCAAGAAGAAATAAAGGGAATCATATAATAACAAGTAAAATAGAACATCATGCAGTACTACATACTTGTGAATACTTAGAAAAAGTTCACGGATTTGAAGTAACATACTTAGATGTAGATGCTGATGGTAAAGTAGATTTAGAACAATTAAAAACGTTATAACTGACAAAACAATACTTGTAAGTGTAATGTATGCTAATAACGAAATAGGTACTATACAACCTATAAAAGAAATAACAGAAATAGCTCATGCACATGGCGCTTTAATGCATACAGATGCTGTTCAAGCATGTGGTAATATACCAGTTGATGTTAAAGACTTAGGTGTAGACTTAATGAGTATGTCTGGACATAAAATATACGGACCTAAAGGGATCGGAGCTTTATACATCAAAAAGGTGTAAAAATCCATAATTTCATGCACGGTGGAGCTCAAGAAAGAAGAAAAAAGAGCTGGTACTGAAAATGTTCCTGCAATAGTAGGATATGGAAAAGCTGCTGAAATGGTTAAAAACAACATGGAAAACCATGTTAGAGAACTTACAAGACTTAGAGATAAATTAATGTATGGTTTACAAGAAAGAATACCTCATACAAGAATAAACGGTCATAAAACAGATAGATTACCAGGTACTGCAAATGTATCATTCCAATTTATAGAAGGTGAAGGTATATTATTACTTCTTGACCAAGCTGGAATAGCTGGTTCTTCAGGTTCTGCTTGTACATCAGGTTCATTAGATCCATCACATGTACTTATGGCTTTAGGTTTACCACATGAATTAGCTCATGGATCTTTAAGACTTGTAGTTGGTGACTTTACAACTGAAGAAGATGTAGACTATGTATTAGAAACATTACCACCAATCATAGCTAGACTTAGAGAATTATCTCCATTATATCAAACATATATAAAAGAACATCAGAAGAAAAAAAAAATAAGTGATTAATGTATAGATATAATGGGTAAAAAATAAATATACAAAAGAAATAAATGACATTAAAATAAATACACAAAATAGGGCTTAAATTGAAATTAACTTATATTAACTCATAGATAAAAATAAAAAATTAGTAAAATTAGGAGGATTAAGATTATGCAATATAGTGATAAAGTAATGGACCATTTCTTACATCCAAGAAATGTTGGAGAAATAGAAGATGCAAGTGGTGTAGGTGAAGTAGGAAACGCAAAATGTGGGGATATAATGAAAATATTCTTAGACGTAGAAGATGATATAATAAAAGACGTTAAATTCAAACATTTGGATGCGGTTCTGCAATAGCAAGTTCATCAATGGCTACAGAACTTATAAAAGGTAAAAGTATACATGAAGCTTTAGCTTTAACTAACAAAGCAGTAGCAGAAGCTTTAGATGGACTTCCACCAGTAAAAATGCACTGTTCAGTTTTAGCAGAACAAGCTATAAAAGCTGCACTTGTAGACTACGCTCAAAAAAATAACATAGATATACCAGAATTAGAAGGATTCGAACAGACCATGACCATGATCATGACCACGGGTAGAAGACGAAGACTAAGAAAATTTTAAAATAAATATAAGAAAAATCTTTGGGATAATCTCAAAGATTTTTTCTTGTTTATAGATTTTTTAATAATTAATGTTTTAATGCTTTTAAAATTATTGCAAAATAGATATAATATAAAAACGAGGTGATAAACAAATATGAAAAAGAAAGTAATGATAGGTATGAGTGGTGGAGTAGATAGTTCTGTTGCTGCCTATTTATTAAAAAGAACAAGGATATGATGTAATCGGTGTAACTATGAAGTTATGGCAAGATGATGAAGAGTACGAATTAATAGAAAATGATGGCGGATGTTGCTCTTTAGAAGCCGTAGAAGATGCTAGAAGCGTTGCGCAAAAAGTTAGGCATACCGTTTTATGTATTAAACTTCAAAGAAGTATTTAAAGAGAAAGTAATCGATTATTTTATAGATGAATATATAAATGGTAGAACTCCAAATCCATGTATAGCATGTAATAAATATATAAAATTTGAAGATTTATATAGAAGAGCTAGACAAATAGGATGTGATTATGTCGCTACAGGTCATTATGCTAGAATTGAAAAAAGACGAAGAGACTGGAAGATATCTTTTAACAAAATCAGTTACAGATAAAAAAGACCAAACTTATGCACTATACAATATGACTCAAGACCAATTAGAACATACTCTACTTCCAATAGGAGAGTTCGAAAAAGAAAAAGTAAGAGAGATGGCAAAAGAACTTGGGCTAGTAGTTCATAATAAACCAGATAGTCAAGAAATATGTTTCGTAAAAGATAATGACTATGCAAACTATGTAAAAAGACATTCAAACACAAGTATAAAAGAAGGTAATTTTGTAGATACTAAAGGTAATGTTTTAGGAAGACATAAAGGAATAGTAAACTACACAATAGGCCAAAGAAAAGGTCTAGGAATAGCATTTGGTAAGCCTATGTTTGTAATAGACATAAATGCTAAAAACAACACAGTTATCCTAGGTGATAACTCAGACTTATTCCAATACAACTTAATCGCAAAGACGTTAACTTTATATCAATAGAAGATATAAAAAGAACCTATAAGAGTAAAAGCAAAAGTAAGATATGCAGCAAAACCAGCTGATGCGACAGTTTATAAAGTTGTTGAAGATAAAATAAAATCGTATTTGACGAAGCTCAAAGAGCGATAACAAAAGGACAATCTGTTGTTATGTATGACGGAGATAAAGTTGTCGGTGGAGGAATTATAGAAAGTAGTTTCTAACATAAAAGACATAAATAATTATTTATGATGACAAATTTATTAAGACAAATTTAAAAGTAAATTATTTATTGACAAAATATGATTTATACTTTAAATTAGTATTAGTAATTTATAAAATAAAAATACAATGAAGAGAAGTAGTAAAATATTTATATGACTTTACAGAGAAAAGGAAATGGTGAGAACCTTTAAGTACAGGATATTTGAAGCAGTCTTGAGTAGCAATTGAGCTTAGTATGAATTGCCGGTAGTTACGTTATAGCTAAGGTTTTCCGAAGATGCCATTTTATCTTTTTAGTGGTAATTAGGTGGTACCGCGAATATACCTCGCCCCTATAATTTATTTATAGGCGTGAGGTTTTTTTTATGAAAATAATATTTGAAAATTTTAGGAGGTAATGCAATATGAAAAAATGGGTTGCAACGAGATTAGAAAATTTTACAGATTTCTTCGAATCTAAAGGACATTATGTAGGTAAGAGTTCATCTTTAATACCAAAAACGATAAAAAGTTTATTATTAATAAACTCAGGGATGGCTCCACTTAAAAACTATTTCTCAGGAGTTAAAGTTCCACCAAGAAATAGAATGAGTACAGTTCAAAAATGTATAAGAACGGGAGATATAGAAAAACGTAGGTAAAACTGCAAGACACGGTACATTCTTCGAAATGATGGGTAACTTCTCATTTGGAGATTACTTCAAAGAAGATGCTATAAAATGGGCTTGGGAATTCGTAACTAAACATTTAGAAATACCAGAAGAAAAAAATATGGGCTACAGTATACTTAAATGACGATGAAGCTCGTGACTTATGGTTAAAATACTCAACTATACCACAAGAAAGAATAGTTAGATTAGGAAAAGACGATAACTTCTGGGAAATAGGATTAGGACCATGTGGACCTTGTTCAGAATTATCCTATGACAGAGGTGAAGAATACGGATGTGATAATCCAGATTGTAAACCAGGATGTGACTGTGATAGATACTTAGAATTCTGGAACTTAGTTTTCACCAATTTGATAGACAAGAAGATGGAAGTTATCCAGAACTTACTCATAAAAATATAGATACAGGTATGGGTCTTGAAAGAATAGGTTGTATAATGCAAGGTGTTGACAATATATTCGAAGTTGACACTATAAGAGCTATAATAGATGAAATAGAAAAAATATCAGGTGTTAAATACGGTTCAGATGCTAAAAGTGATGTATCAATAAGAATAATAACTGACCACATAAGAGCAACAAGCTTTATGATAGCTGATGGAATACTTCCATCAAACGAAGGTCGTGGATATGTTCTTAGAAGATTATTAAGAAGAGCTGCAAGACACGGTAAATTATTAGGAATAAAAGAAGATTTCTTATACAAGCTTATATGACAGAGTTAAAGAAGTAAGTGGAGAAGCTTACCCAGAATTAGTTGAAAAAGAAAGCTACGTTAAAAAAGTAATAAAAATAGAAGAAGAAAATTCAATGAAACTATAGACCAAGGTAGTGAAATACTAAACGGATATATAGAAGAATTAAAAGCAAACAACGAAAGTACATTAGCTGGAGAAAAAGTATTCAAATTATACGATACTTATGGATTCCCAATGGACTTAACTCAAGAAATATTAGAAGAAGTTGGATTTGATTTAGATGAAGAAGGATTCAACACAGAAATGGATAAACAAAGAGAAAGAGCTAGAAGTGCAAGAGGAAATATGGAAGGTGAAAGCTGGAAAGAAGATCCACTTTCTACATTAGACGCTTCAGTAGCATCTAGTTTTGAAGGATATAAACATTTATCTACTACAGGAGTTGTAACTGCTATAGTTAAAGGTGACGAAATAGTAGACACTATAACTGAAGGTGATGAAGCAGTAATAGTACTTGATAGAACTACTTTCTATGCTGAAGGTGGGGGACAAGTAGGTGACTCTGGTATATTAGAAAACGAAAATGCATTATTTGAAGTAATAACTACTAAAAAGGTGCAAACAATACAATAAAAACACATAGGTGTTGTTAAAAAAGGTAGCATAAATACTAAAGATGCATTAAAATCATTAGTAAATAGAGAAATAAGAATGGCTTCAGCAAGAAACCATTCAGCTACACACTTATTACACAAAGCTTTAAAAGAAGTTTTAGGAGATCACGTTAACCAAGCAGGTTCTCTAGTTACTCCAGAAAGACTTAGATTTGACGTAACTCATTTTGAGCCAATATCAAAAGAAGAGTTAGATATAATAGAAAGAAAAGTAAATGACGTTATTTTACAATCTCTTGATATAGAATGTGAAGTAATGGGAATAAACGAAGCTAAAGAAAAAGGGGCAATGGCTCTATTTGGTGAAAAAATATGGAAATGAAGTAAGAGTTGTATCTATGGGAGATTATTCTATAGAACTTTGTGGTGGTACTCACTTAACAAAACACTTCTCAAGTAGGATTATTTAAAATATTATCTGAAGGTGGAGTAGCAGCTGGAGTAAGAAGAATAGAAGCTATTACAGGAAGAAGCGTATATGAATACTTAAATTCAAGAGATGAATTAATCGAAGAAGCATGCTCTGCATTAAAAACTAAAGAAGATAACTTAGTAAATAGAGCACAAGCTATAGTAGAAGAAAATAAATCTTTAGCAAAAGAACTTCATGAAGTAAAAGCTAAAATGAGTTTTACAATCAGCTGACAAACTTATGGATTCAAAAGTTGATATAAATGGAGTAAGCTTACTTACTGCAAAATTTGAAGATATGGATATGAATTCATTAAAAGAAATGGCAGATAATTTAAGAGATAAATTACAAAGCGGTGTAGTAGCTATCTCTAATGTTAGTGATTCTAAAGTTAACTTCGTAGTTACAGCAACTAAAGATGTTATAGAAAAAGGGAATTCACAGTGGAAACATAGTAAAAGAAATAGCACAAATTGCAGGCGGTAAAGGTGGCGGAAGACCTAACATGGCTCAAGCTGGAGCAACTGACGCTACAAAAAATAGATGAAGCTCTAAGCTATGCTTGTGAGGTTATAAAAAGCCAAATAAAATAATAGTCTATAAATAACCAAAAGCTCTTATATAATTTGAGCTTTGGGGATTTTTAACTAATGGAGGGCTTTAAGTATGGATAGAAATTTAGATTACACAATGAAATTTGAGGGTATATCAGAAGAAAAACTGAGCATAAAAGAAACTTTACAATATGTTTATGAAGCATTAGAAGAAAAGAAACGTTATGACCCTATTGACCAAATTATAGGATATATATACTTTCTGGGGACTCAAGCTATATAACAAGCAATAGAAATGCAAGAAGCATAATAAAAAAATACGAAAGAGATGAGTTATTAAAAAAAGAACTATTAAAAGCTATCTATCAAAAGAATAGAACAGCTTACCTTACAAGGTAGGATAGAAAGAGGTTGACTTAATGAAGAAAAAAATTAATATCACTTTTATTATCACTAATGGTAATTTTAAGTTTTTCTATGTCTAGTGTATATGCTGACACCAACCAACAAGGAAAAATAATATATATTAGTTTAAATAGAACAAGCTTAGAACATTTACTTGAGATACCTATAATAAAAAAAAGACATCTGATAGTGGTTATGTTGCCCTTATGACTACTCGTGGTGATGGATCAAATAGTGATCAAAAAATCTTTTGCAAGTATAGGTGCAGGTGTAAGAGCTAATGTTTTAGACCAAGATTATACAATATTTGAATCTTTAGATAAGGATGGAAAGGAACAATTTAAAGCTGTAACAGGCGCAACTCCTTGGGCTATCAATAATCTAAGAATAAATAGAGATTTAAATCAAAACTCTGATTATGGAAGTTATGGTGCAACTCTTGGTACTTTAGGAACAACATTAAACGAAAATGGTTTAAAAGTTGCGCTTCTTGGAAATAGTGATATAACAAAAACGGTGAACTTAAAAAGATAAGAAATCTAGCTTTAACATGTATGGATAAGTATGGTAGAGTTAAATCTGGAAATGTCGATGACATAAATAAAAATGATAATACTATGCCATATGGTATCTCAACTGACTATGAAAAACTAAAAAAGAGACAAAAAAAATATTATGAAAACAGTGATATTACTTTTGTTGAACTTGGAGATACATACAGATTAGATGAGTTTAGAAAAAATCTAAACGAAAATACTTACAAATCTATGCAAGACGAAAATATATAAAAGAGTTAGCGATTACTTGACAGAAGTCTTTGATATGGTAGGTGAAAATGATACTGTATATATAGTAAGTGAATTCCAAAGTAACTTAGATAATCTAAATAAAAGAAGATTAGCGCCAGTTATGAAGTTTACAAAAGACGGATATGGCCTGTTAGAATCAGCTACAACTAGAAATAACGGTATAGTGAGTAATATCGATATAGGTGTAGATATTTTAAATGAATTTGGAATAAAAAATGAGTTAATGATAGGAAAACCATTTAAAACTGTACAAGCTGAAAATGGAATCGAAAAACTGACAAATGACTTTAAGAGAATTGTCTCAATAAACAGCATAAGAGCATCAGTTGTAAACACTTATGTAGGAATAGTATCTGCATCATGGGTTATAGCTATGATAGCATTATTATTTAAAAATAAAATACCTAAAAAAGAAAAAAGGTCTAGGTAGAGACCAAATATTTAAAATTCTAAAAGAGTTTATAAAATTAGGACTTATAATGCCGTTAGCATTTTTAACTGCACCAATATTCCAATTTAAAACTCAAACTGGATTAGTAACAGGAGTATTAATAGCAACAATTATCTACTACGTAATAGGATCTACAGTATTTAAAAAGGATGATATTAAACAAATGGGATTCTATGCGTTTTTTAACAATAGGATTGATTATACTTGACTGTATAATAGGAACTCCACTTATGAAGAGCAATATAATGAGTTATGATGCTATAAATGGGGCTAGATATTACGGTGTCGGAAATGAATATGAAGGTGTTACAATTGCGAGTGCAGTATTTGCATTAGCTGTATTATTAAACTACAAAAAATACCTAAATGGTTAGCAGTCGTATTATCTATAATTATACTAGTAACTAGTGCAATGCCTTCTATGGGGGCTAATGTAGGTGGTGCTATATCAGAATGTGTGGCTTATTTATTATTTATACTTCTAATATTTGATGTTAAATTAGATTTAAAGAAAATAATTATGATAGGAGTAGCTACAGTATTAGTTGTTGTAGCATTTGCAAGATTAGATTTCTTAATGGGAAGTGAATCTCATTTATCAGTATTTACTAATCAAATAATTCAAGAAGGTCCAGCAGCTATAATCAATACATTTGGAAGAAAAATACAAATGAATATGAAGTTAGCTAAATCAAGTGTATGGGTAAACATACTAATTGTAAGTATTGTTATAATTGGAGCTCTTATATTTAAACCATCTGGATACTTCAAAAAAAATCCATGACAGATATCCTATGATATTTAAAGGATTTATGGCTTCATTTGTAGGATGTATAGTAACATTACTAGTAAATGATTCAGGAATAGTAGCTGCATCTACAGCGGCGATTTATATACTAATTCCTCTTATAATAATTAGTATTAATATGAGTTTATTTGATAAAATAAAGATACAGAATAAATTTTTCTGAAAATCAAAAATTAGTCAGGATTAACCTGACTAATTTTTTTTTTAAGACAAAGCTAAACTAAATATACGAATAATTAATTGATTAAGGAGAACAATATGTTAGATGGAAGAATAATGGGCCTAGATATAGGTGACAAGACAATAGGAGTTGCTGTAAGTGATATAATGGGTATAACAGCACAAGGTGTAAAACTATAAGAAGAGAGTCTAAGAAAAAAAGACATCGAAGAATTAAAAAACATAATAAAAGAAAGACAAGTAAATAAAATTGTATCAGGTCTTCCAAAAAAATATGAATGGTACTTTAGGACCACAAGGAGAAAAAAGTTTTAAAATTCTGTGATTTAATAAAAGAAGAAACAGGATTAGAAATTGATTTTGGGATGAAAGATTGACAACAGTAGCAACAGAAGAATCTCTTATAGAAGGTGATGTAAGCCGTAAAAAGAGAAAAAAATTAATAGATATGTTAGCTGCAGTAATAATATTACAAGGTTATTTAGATAGCAAGTCAAAATTTTAAATTATATTAAATAAAATATGTTAAAATTTCTATTTATGATATATAATTATATATCATGATAAAAAATGAAAAATTATATCAATAAATTTATTTATAAAAGGAGAAAGACATGAACGAAATGAACGAAAATATAATAACATTATTAGATGAAGATGGCCAAGAGGTTCAATTTGAAGTATGCTTAACTTTAGAAGCAGAAGGGAAAGAATACGCTATATTATTACCATTAGATGAAGAATCTTATGACGATGATGAAGATGTAGCATTAGTATTTAGAATTGATTCTGATGAAAATGGAGATATATTAGTTCCATTAGAAGATGAAGAAGAATATCAAATAGTTGTTGATGTTTACAATACATTAATGGACGAAGAAGGATTAAATGACGACCAATTCTAATTGAGAATTGATTACAAATGGGGGCTTATGCTCCTCATTTTTGTTTTAAATAAGATTTAATATCAAAAATAAATATCTTCAATAGTTGAAATTACTTGAATTATCAGAAGTTAAAATCAAATGAAACGTTGACAAAATAAATAAAATATCGTAAAATAATTAAAAGAGATTATCAGTTGAAAATAGGTGAGTTTATGAAAGAAACAATAAAAAGCATAAAAGGTAGACTTAAGGAAACTGGTTTTAAAATTACACCACAGAGAAGGGCTATATTAGAAATACTATTAGAAAATGACGATAAACATTTAAGTAGTGAAGAGATATATGACATGGTAAGAGTTTCTTGTCCAGAAATAGGACTAGCAACCGTTTATAGAACAATACAACTTTTAAGTGAAGTAGGGTTACTTTCTAAATTAAATTTAGATGATGGATGCATAAGATATGAAATACGTCTTAATAAAGACGAAAAACATAATCATCATCACTTAATATGCGAAAAAATGTGGTAGGATTATAGAAACAAAAGAGGATTTATTAGATGGAATAGAAGAGTTAATCCGTCAACATAATATAAATTCAATGTTACAGACCATGATATTAAGTTTTTCGGAATATGTGAAGATTGTCAAAAATATAAGTCCTGAACAGGGCTTATATTTTTGAAAATAAAATATAAACTAATAAATTAAAAACATACAACTTAAAAATTTTTAGAGTAATTTTAGAATAAATAATTTTTATTTTTATAGATTAAAGATTTTATTGATTGAAATTTAAATGATTATAAGTCTTGTCATAATAATTAGAGAAATGTATTACGATTATGGGTTAAAATATCTTCGAATTTATGATACAATAAAATCAGCTGGTAAAAGTGTACGTGATTTAATATTATTTTTTTTGTAAATTTAAAATTGAATAGACAGAGGAGAGGATGCAATTGTTTAAGAAAAACACCAACAAGATAAAGGTGATGGCTTTAGGTGGTCTTAACGAGATAGGTAAAAACATGACTTTAATCGAATACAAAGACGAGATAATTGTAATCGATGCAGGTCTTAGTTTCCCAGAAGACGAGATGCTAGGGGTGGATATCGTTATACCAGATATCACTTACCTACTTCAAAACCGCGACAAGATTAAAGGTATTTTTATAACACACGGTCATGAGGATCATATAGGAGCTCTTCCATACATCCTAAAGAAAATCGATGTACCTGTATATGGGACGATGCTTAGTATAGGGATTAATACAAGTTAAATTAAAGGAGCATAAATTAAGTACAGCTAAATTAAATGTAGTTACTCCTAGACAAATAATTAAACTTGCAAATATGAGCGTTGAGTTTATTAAAACAACCATAGTATACCAGGGGCATGTTCTATAGCAGTTCATACAGACCAAGGTATTATATACCATACAGGGATTTCAAAATAGATTTAACTCCAATCGATGGAGATATTATGGACTTACATAGAATATGCGAATTAGGTCAAGAAGGAGTACTTTTATTACTAGCAGATAGTACTAATGTTGAAAGACCTGGATATACTATGTCAGAGAGAACAGTAGGAGCTGGACTAGATGATTTATTTAGAAGAGCTGGTGATAGTAGAATAATAGTAGCAACATTCTCTTCTAATATACACAGACTACAACAAATAATAGATATGGCTAAAAAATGCAACAGAAAAGTAGCTATATCAGGTAGATTCATGGTTAACGTGATAGGTGTTGCTAGAGAATTGGGGTATTTAGATATAGAAGATGAAATGTTAGTTGATTTAAAGGATATATCTAAATATAATGATAGTGAGCTTGTAATTATAACTACAGGGACTCAAGGAGAGCCTATGTCTGCACTTGCGAGAATGGCAAGTAGCGAACACAAAAAAGTAGAAATTATACCAGGAGATTTAGTAATAATTTCTGCTCATCCAATACCAGGAAATGAAAAACTAATTTCAAAAGTAATAAATTTATTATTCGAAAAAGGTGCAAGAGTAGTATACAACGATATCGCTGATATACACGTTTCTGGTCATGCATCTCAAGAAGAATTAAAATTAATAAATGTTATGGCAAAACCTAAATTCTTTATGCCAGTGCATGGTGAGTACAGAATGTTAAAAGACATTCTGAGCTAGCTCAAGAAGTGGGAATGCCAGCAGAAAATATATTTGTAATGCAAACAGGCCAAGTTCTAGAATTAGATAAAAATTCTGCGAAAGTTACTACTACAGTTCCAATAGGAAATGTTTTAGTAGATGGTTTAGGTGTTGGAGATGTTGGAAATATAGTTTTAAGAGATAGAAAACATCTATCAGAAGATGGATTAATGATAGTTGTTGTAACTATTTCAAAAGAAGACGGAAAAGTTTTAGCAGGTCCAGATATAATCTCAAGAGGATTTGTATATGTTAGAGAATCAGAAGATCTAATGGACGGTGCAAAAACTGTAATAAAAGAAGTTCTAAACGAATGTGAAGAAAAAAATATTAAAGAATGGGCATATTTAAAAAATAATATAAAAGAAAACCTTAAAGAATATCTGTACACAAAAACTAAAAGAAATCCGATGATATTACCGATCATAATGGAAGTATAGAAATAGATTAAAGGGATGCTAATTTTTAGCATCCCTTTTTGCTTGCCAATAATACACTAATTATAAATTTCTGATTTTGGAAAATATACTATATATAGAATAATCGTTTGAAGAGGTGACATTATGAAGAAATTTATAGGCGTATTTTTAGCAATAATACTTATTATTAGCCAAAGTACTCTAGTATTTGCAGATAACAATTCAGCCAACTTAAATCTAAAGTGTAAATCTGCTGTCCTTATGGATGTTACAAGTGGACAAGTCTTATATGAAAAAGATTGTCACGAAAAACTACCTCCTGCTAGTGTAACAAAAGTTATGACTATGCTACTTATATGTGAAGCTATAGAAAGTGGAAAAATAAAATTGACAGATGAGGTTACAATAAGCGAGACTGCATCTTCAATGGGCGGAAGTCAAATTTTCTTAGAACCAAATGAAACTCAAACTGTAGATACACTTTTTAAAAGGAATAGCTGTAGCGTCAGCAAACGATGCTTGTGTAGCTATGGCTGAATATATAGGTGGCAGTGTAGAAGAATTTGTGGATATGATGAATAATAAAAAGCAAAAAAGAACTTGGAATGAAGGATACAAATTTCGTTAACACAAATGGATTGCCAGTAGATAACCACTATACATCAGCATATGATATAGCACTTATGTCGAGAGAGTTATTAAAACATCAAATGATAGAAAAATATTTAACTACATGGATGGATAGCGTTGTTGTAGGTAAAAAACAAGCGAAAATAGGTCTTGCTAATACAAATAAAATGATAAAATACTATAACGGTGCAACAGGAGTTAAAACTGGATTTACAGGAGAGGCAAAATACTGTGTATCAGCATCAGCAAAAAGAGGAAAAACTCACCTTGTTGCAGTCGTATTGAGAGGAGAAACTTCTCAAGAGCGATTTAAAGATGCATCTACACTTTTAGATTATGGATTTGCAAATTATGAAAGTATAAAAAATATGCTCTAAAGATGAAAAACTATATACATTAAAAATGAAAAGCAGATGAAGAAAATATCGATTTAGTTGCAAAAGACGATTTAGGAATACTTATTAAAAAAGGCGAATCAAAAAACTTTACTAAAAAGATAAAAGTAAATGACGATATAAAACTTCCTATAAAAAAGGAACTGTATTAGGAAAAGCTATGATTTATCAAGATAATAAATTAGTAGATGAAGTAGAACTTGTAAACAATAAGCCTATAGAAAAAGCAAGTTACTTACAAATGTTAAAACGACTAGCAGAAAATATACTTTAATAAAAAATAAATATATTTTAAAAGAATAAAAAATCCTCTTTATGATAAAAATCTATTTTAGATAAATATCACAGAGAGGATTTTTTAATTCTGATGAAATTATATAGTATCTGTTGTGTGAATAATATATAATTTCCAAGTTATTAACTAAAGCAACCTAATCTCTAATTCGTTGGCGCCATGAACGTAGTGAATTTTTTTATAATGTATATATATTATATATTTTAAATTGTATTTATAATTAAGGTTTTTAAGAAGATTTCAGTTTATTATAAAATATAATAGAATAATTAAATTACTATTTATATTTAAATTATTTTGATTAAAGATATTATTATTGTTATAATAATATTATTATCTAAAAAATGACTAGGAGAGAAATTTAAATGAATTATTTAAGTAGTATTTTAGTATCTCTAGTAGGTATAGTATTTGCAATGACAATACATGAATTTGGTCATGCATTTGCAGCGTATTTACTAGGTGATGATACAGCTAAAAGAGCAGGAAGAATGACTATTAATCCATCTAGACATGTCGATTTAGTAGGTTTAATAATGCTTATGATATTCCATTTTGGATGGGCAAAACCAGTGCCAGTAAATCCAAATAATTTTAAAAATTATAGGGTTGGAAATTGTATAGTTTCATTAGCTGGGGCTTTTGGAAACTTAGTAGGTGCAATAATTTGTGCTATGATTGTAAAATATAGTACTATGTATTCTATTTCATTAATAGCAGCTACAGCACTAAACTATAACCTATGGTTTGCTGCATTTAACTTACTTCCAGTTCCTCCACTTGATGGATGGGGCGTTATTTCTAGTTTTTACCTTATAAATTTAGAGAATTTGAAATTAAATATGAAAATGTAGGATATATAGTATTAATTGTATTATTATTTACAAATTTAAGTTCTTATATAACATCTCCATTAGTAAATATATTCTGGTCTATCGTGAGAAGCGTAACACACGTTATATAGATGAAATACAGCATACATTTAAACGTATATGACGGTCCACTAGATTTACTTTGTGATATGATATCTAAACAAAAGATAGATATCAAGGATATTTCTATAATCGAAATTACAAAACAGTATCTAGCATATATAAATATGTTAGAATCTATGGACTTAGAAGTTACAAGTGATTTTATTACTATGGCTACTAAGCTATTAGAAATAAAATCAAAGTATCTACTGTTTTCACAAAGAGATTTAGACGAAGAAGAAGACCCAAGACTTGAACTGATGGAGCAATTAAAAGAATATAAGAAATATAAAAAGCTAGTGAAGTGATAAAAGACAATGTAGATTATTTAAATCAACCATATTACAGAACTAGAGAAGAAGTAATAATAGATGATAAGATGGATTTAAGCGAAATATCTATCGAATCTATAAAATCTATACTTCCATATATATTTAAGGTAAAAAATGTTGAAGAAGAAACTAAAAAAGATGAAAGATTAAATAAAATAGTAAGAGGAAAAATAATATCTGTTGAAGAAAAGATAGAATATATACAAAATATATTAACTACCGCAGATAAAATAAGCTTTAACAATATAATAAAAGATAATACAAAAGATGAAGTGATAGCTACATTTTTATCACTACTTGAGCTTATAAAAGCTAAGGAAATAGTTGTAGTACAAGAAAACTTCTTTGAAGATATTATTATTAAAAAGAATTTGGAGAATTAATATGAGCAGAAGTGAAATAAAATCTATTATAGAATCAATAATGTTTGCATATGGAGAACCAATAAGTATAAAGGAATTAAATTATGCCATTAATGAAGAACTTTCTCCAAAAGAAATAGAATATATGTTAAATTTATTGAAAGATGAATATGAGGAGCAAAATCGAGGTATACAAATTATAAAATTAGAAGATAGATATCAAATGTGTACAAATAAAGATTATACTCCATATATAAAAAAGGTATTAGAACCTAAAAGAAAAAGACTTTAAGTCAAGCTACTTTAGAGACGCTGACTATAATTGCATATAAACAACCTATAACAAAAGTTGAAATTGAAAATATAAGGGAGTTAAATGTGATAAGGTCTTACAAACTCTTCTTGAAAATTCTTTAATTAGAGAAGCTGGTAGATTAAATAAAATAGGAAAACCTATAATATATAAAACTACAGATGAGTTTTTAAAACTTCTAAATATAGAAAAATTAGAAGATTTACCTCCTATTGAAGAATTTGAAGAAAATATAGATTAATTTTTACAGGGGGAAGCAATATGAAAAATATAAGTTTACCATTAATAATAGGGGCAGTAATGTGTGTGGCAAGTATATTATTTGGAGTTAATACAATAAATTCTGGGGGTACTGTAAAAGGTATATTATGGATGGTTGCAGCCTTATGCTGGGCATCCTTTGTAAGAAATATCTTTAGAAAAACAACAAGCAAAATAATAGACAAAATAATAAATAAAGAAATCTTTATCATAAAGATCCTTAAAGAAATTAAAAAGGGGCTGTCGCACTAAGAAATAGAGCGATGCCCTTTTTAAAAAAATAAATCCCAAGTTCAAAAGATCTTGGAATTTTTTGTATAATAATTGTATGGCCAAACACAATACTATACAAGTAGATTATACTATTTCAAAAAATAATTATCAATTAAAATCATTATTAAATATTGATTCTTTAATACCAAAAGATGATTCTGTGAGGTGTTGTTAAGTCAAATTATAGAGGAGATGAATTTAGAAAAATTATATCAGACTTATTCTCGTATTCGAGGAAATTCAGTAACCCCAAGACAACTTTTGAAAATTGTAATATACGCAAATATGAATAATATTTACTCATCTAGAAAAATTGAAACTTGTAAAAGGGATATTAATTTTATGTAAGGCGGAGCCTGCTCCAGACCATTCAACAATTGCAAGATTCCGTAGTATTTATTTTGCACCAGTATGCGAAAGCCTAATGGCTCAATTTACAAAAATAAGATTAAAAAAGTATCATTTGAAAAAACTCTTAAAAAAGCTTAAACGCTTATCAATTAAAGAAAATATAGTTTTTGTCCATGGTAAAGGAAGAAGGAAATTACTTATTCAAAAGGCTATAGAAAAATTAAATGAATATATTAATCGATTCAGATAAAGATGCAACATTTATGCGAATGAAAGAAGACCATATGAGAAATGGACAACTTAAACCAGCATATAATGTTCAATTTGGTGTTGATTCTGAATATATAGTTTGGGCAAGTGTTGGACCTCAACCTACAGATACAACAACCTTAATACCTTTTTTTAAAATCAATCGAAAAACATACTGGATTTAAGTATTCTAAAGTAATAGCAGATTCAGGATATGAAAGCGAAGAAAAGTATGTATTTTTAGAAGATAATCAGCAATTATCTTTTCTAAAGACATCTGATTATGAAATTAAAAAAACAAAAAGTATAGAAATGATATTGGCAGAAAAGAAAATATGATTTACTGCGAAAAAGATGATTATTACATTTGTAAAAATAATAAAAAGTTATACGTAAGTGGAACAATTAATAGAAAATCAAAAACTGAATATAAAAAGCAAAATAACTTGTTACACTTGTGAAGATTGTAGTAATTGTGAATATAAGAAAAAGTGTATTAAAGGAAACAATAGTAAAATACCTATTGAGCAAAGAACTAAAATCTACAAGTATCTAAATTATTTCATAAAAAAAAAAAAAGAAAACTTAGAGAGAATTACTAATCCCGAAGGGCGTAAATTAAGAATGAATAGAAGCATACAAGCGGAAGGAGCTTTCGCTCAAGTGAAACAAAATATGCAATTTAAAAGATTTTTTAAGTCGTGGTAATAAAAATGTACTTTCTGATGGTGTATATTTTTATATTTTAAAAGTAAATTTCCTTATCAAACACTAAAAAATACATTAAATTTAAGTTAAAAAAAAAGGCTACCGCAGAACGAATTTTTTATTGTTCGTGCGACATCCCCTTTTTGTTTATCATTATTCCTCATCTTCGCCAAATGTATCGTAATAAAGCGCTTTTATTTCTTCATCAGATTTCTCTTGTAAAGAATCTGAAATATCCTTGTGTGCAATTATAAGATAGTAGTTGATTAATTCATCTGCCATTATAGATATATCCATTTTGTCCTCCTATAGTCATTATTAGAAATTTAAATAAAAGTTATTTATAAGGTGATTGTAGCACATATTATCTTTAAAATATATTTAAAAATAATATATTAAAAAATATACTGTAAAATTTAAAATAAATTAGTATTTTATATGAAAAAAGGGAATAGTAATAATGATTAAGAAGAAAGTTGCAAAGAGGTGTAAAATGGACATTATAAGAGAAGCGACAAAACTAAAAAAATAGCTTTATCAATAGCTAAAACTAAAGGAATAAGCAATTTAGAAGCATGGCCTGAAGCTATTTCAATTTATAAATTAAAATACGAAAATTATTTTGAATAAACTATGATTTATAAATTAAACTTTATATTAAAAGTACGGCGTAAAATAAACTCACGACGATCTCCTTAAATTTAAAAGGAATACCAAAGTAATTCATTTTGGTATTCCTTTTTATATCATAAATCATATTGATTAAATTTACTATTTGTAAACATCTAAAACAGCTTCTTTTAAAACTTCCCCTATAGCATCATTTATAACTAAAGAAGCATCATTATCATATCCAGTAGAACTTTTATTAATTAAAACCACATCTTTTCCTCTATAATAATTTATAAAGCTAGCAGCGGGATAAACAACAAGAGAAGTCCCTCCTATAATAAGTAAATCAGCAGAACTTATAGCTCTTATAGCGCCTTCAATAGTGGCATTATCTAATCCTTCTTCATATAAAACGACATCAGGCTTTACAACACCGCCACATTTATCACAATGAGGAATATTTCCATCAAGAGCAAGCATAGAATCCAAGTCAAAGAATTTATGACATTTTGTGCAGTAATTTCTATGTACAGAACCGTGAAGTTCATAAACAGTTTTACTTCCAGCCATTTGATGAAGTCCATCTATATTTTGAGTTACAATTGCTTTTAATTTACCCATTTCTTCAAGTTTTGCAAGTGCCTTATGGGCATTATTAGGCTTTGCATCTTGATATATTAATTTATCTTTATAGAATTTAAAAAATTCTTCAGGATAGTTTACAAAGAAAGTATGTGAAACTAATTGTTCAGGAGTAAAGTTTTTATTTAACTTTTGACTAAATAATCCAGAAGAACTTCGAAAATCAGGAATATTTGATTCGGTAGATACTCCAGCTCCACCAAAGAAAACGATATTGTCACTTTTTCTATTAGTTCTTTTAATTTGTCTATTTTATCATTCATTTTTTGACCTCCTAAATTAATCTATAATTATATAATATCAAATTATCAGATATTTATAAATAATTGAACGATTTGTTGTATTTAAAAATATTTAAAATTTTAGTCATATTTCATTGATATTTAGCCATTAGAGGTCTATATAAGATATTTAGCTGATTTGAGGGTTGTAACATTATTTACCATAAGAGGGATACATAGATTTAAATTGTAAATAAAGGAATATACAATTATAATGTATATGTGTTGGAGTAGAAAATAAAGGGAAGGAGATATATATTAGAATATGAATAAGAAAACAATTATAACTAGTATGGCTGTTTTACAGCTTTTGCAGGAACAATTAATGCACAATCAAATCAAGGTATAGTTACAGCCACTTCATTAAATGTAAGAAGCGGACCAGCGACATCTTATACAACTAAATTTATAGTAAATAAAGGTGATAATGTTACAGTGGAGGATTCTGCTGATGGATGGTACAAGATAACAACTAAAAGATGGTAAAAATGGTTGGGCTAGTTCTAAGTATATACAAACAAGTCAAAATACAACAACTACTAAAGTGGTTTCTGTTTCTTCATTAAATATGAGAAGTGGTCCATCTACAAGTTATAACATAATCGAGGTTTTAACTAAAGATACACAGGTAGAAGTTATATCTGTAGAAGATGGTTGGGCAAAAAATAAAATACAACTCAAAGACAGGATATGTTTCAAATCAATATCTAAGTGATAAAAAAGTTGAAGAAGTTACACAAATAAAATATGTAAATGCAACAACATTAAACGTAAGAAGTGGACCAAGTACAACTTACAGCATAATAGACACATTAAAACAAAATGCTAAAGTAGAAGTTATATCAATAGAAAATAATTGGGCAAAAAAAATAAAACACAATAATGAGATAGGATATGTTTCAGCAGAATATCTAAGTGATAAAAAAGTTGAAGAAGTTACACAAACAAAATATGTAAATGCAACAATATTAAACGTAAGAAGTGGACCAAGTACAACTTATAGCATAATAGATACATTAAAGCAAAATGATGAAGTAAAAGTTATATCAATAGAAGATGGTTGGGCAAAAATAAAACACAATGATGAGATAGGATATGTTTCAGCAGAATATCTAAGTGATAAAAAAGTTGAAACTATACAAATAAAATATGTAAATGCAACAACATTAAATGTAAGAAGTGGACCTGATACTACTTATGAAATATTAACGACTTATAAATATGGACAAGAAGTAAAAGTAGTTAATATATCAGAAGATAAAGAATGGGCAAAATTAAATACAATGATGAATACGCTTATGTATCTAATAAATACTTAGTTGATAAGCTAGAATCAGATTCAGAAAATAACGATTCCAATACAGGAAGCATTACAGGTACATTTGAAAATGTAAATTGTTCATTCTCGACTATGGTGGATTATGAATATAAATTATCTCTACAAGGATTTAATAAAATAAGAGCAAATTTATCAACTAATTATTCAAATTCATCAGCTTATGTAAAAGCTACTAGAGAAGATTTAAGTAAATATCTAAACCCTGAGACATTTAGTACAAATGCTACAGGAAAACTTCAATTTTAAGAATAGATAAGTATCGTGAGGGAATAACTGCAAGTGAATTAAATCAATTCTTCTCAAAATACTGTAAATCAAATAGCGTATTTTTAAATAAAGGACAAAGCCTTTATAGATGCGGCTAAAAAATATAATTTAGATGTAACTTATTTAGTAGCAGCATCTATGGTTGAAACTGGATATGGTTCGTCTACTCTTGCTCAAGGAGTTTATGTAACTACACCTTCAGGTGAACAGGTAAAAGTTTATAACTTCTTTGGGATATCTGCATTTGATGGAACAGCTGTACCGTCAGCTGCCAATTATGCATATCAAAAGGGATGGACTTCAATTGATAAAACTATAGAAGGTTCAGCACAATGGATAGCAGGAAACTATATACATAACAGCAAATACAAACAAAATACTTTATATAAAATGAGATGGAGTTACAATACAGGCCATCAATATGCAACAGATGTAAACTGGGCTAATTCAATAGGACGTGTAATGAATAACATAGTACCTTATTACGATGGAAATGCTCATTTAGAGTACTTAATACCTAAATATAAATAAAAAAGTAATTTAAAATTCGGGGCGTTAAATAAACACAAAATAAAAAGGAAGATCTACTTTATGAGATCTTCCTTTTGATTAAAGAAATTTATCAAAATCTAACATAGAGATTTTATATTATTTTCAATTACGATATTTTTAGATTACCATAGTTATATGTTGCTAAGGCATACTCCTTCATTTTTTCAAAAAATATATTGTTCAAGTTCGCTTTTCAAAGTCTAAAATAGTTTTTCCTATATTCCATGCATTTATTTCTCTAGCAATACTATTCTTTTTAAATTCTATAATACAATCTTCAAGTTCTAATGGTAAATTTTTTTATAATAATATTCATCTTCCAAATCAATATTATATTTTTTATAGTTTCAGCTATTGAAGTTATGATTTTAATAGAATGAGATTTTATATTTGATAAATCTGGGTCCAAAATATGCCCTATTTCATGGCATAGGGCTACCTTTCCTATGGAATATATATTTTGCTTTGTGATAAGAATATTTTTAGTATTAAATGAATTTATAAAGAAATAAAAATTATAACAAAATGACAAAAATCCCCTTTTAGATATAATCACAACACCTAGTTTAGGAAGAGAACAAATAGGAATATTGTATTTTTATAATAAAGTATATGAACTAATTTTTATCTACATCCATCTTAGATAAAGACTTTGTAAAAATTTTTTTACCTTTTAATTCTTCATAATAAATAGGTATTTTCTTTAAATCGTATATATTTGAACAAGTCATAGTATACCTCAAATATAAGTCCTTATTTATATAATATTAAAAAGTTTCAAAAAGAGCTAATCCACGAAAAAAAATATAAATTATTTTAAAAAATTCAAGACCTTAAAACCTAACCCAAAATATGATATAATTTTACTTTAAAAGAATAGAAAATTGAGATGAAAGGAGATGTCATAAATGGATAGTATAAAAGACTATTTAAAAGAAATTAGAAATCAAAAATGATTTTTTATATAAAAAGTTGAGTGATGTACTTGTTACAAAAGTAGTATATTATAAAAGAAAATAAGATTTTTTATATATATTTATCATCTAAAGAAATTATTTCTTATGACATTTTATCATCACTTAGAGAAGCTTTACTAGAAGAATTAGATTATTTTTCTGATATAAAATTAAAATGAGATATAACGGACTATCTCGTAAATCTAATAAAGATATAGTTAAGAAAAATTGGGATAATATATTACACATATTAAAAGACTTATCACCTGCTATAGAAGGATGGAAACATAATGTAGAGTATATGTGTATAGACGATACTTTAAAAATAAAAATACCAAAGTCTATGATATACGATAGTTTAAAATCTAAAAACTGTGAATATATAATTAGACATGTATTTTTTAGAAGAGTTTTCTATAGATTTAAAAGTAATTTTAGAAAAAGCTGTAGATGAAAAGGTAGATATTAAAAAAGATTCTCGAAAAAATGGATAAAGAGATGGAAGAAAAAGTTAGAGAAATGCAAATTTCATCTCCGAAAAAAAGTAAAAGATGATGAAGAAGATAAATACGTTATAAAAGAAGAAGTAGAAGATGAAAATATAATCTACGGTGAAAATGTCAATGCACTATTTGAACATATTTGCGATATAAATAAAAATTCAAAGACTGTTTGTATAACTGGAGAGATATTTAACATTGAGATAAAAGAATTAAAAAATGGGAAAATACTGCTTATAGCTGATGTAACAGATAATACAAGTTCAATAAGTTGTAAATTATTCTTAAACGACTTAAATCAAGATAAAGTATTAAGTAAAATAAGTGAAGGAAGTTATGTAAGGATTAAAAGGAGATGTAATTTACGATATCTTCAAAAAGAGAACTTACAATGACGATAAGTGGTATAAGATTAGAAGAAAAAGAAACCTAGAGTAGATACTAGCGACAAAAACGTGTAGAGCTTCATGCTCACACTCAAATGTCTTCTATGGATGCACTATGCAATACTAAAAAACTTGTAAAACAAGCTGCTACATGGGGGCATAAAGCCATAGCTATAACCGACCATGGTGTAGTTCAAGCTTTTCCTCAGGCGATGGATGCAGGAAAGGCCAATGGAATAAAAATCTTATATGGTGTAGAAAGGATATTTAGTAGAAGATAATGCACCAATTATTAGAGATGCAAATGACAAAGAATCTATCTCAGACATTTGTAGTATTTGACTTAGAGACAACTGGTTTTTCAAATAAAAATGATAAAATAACTGAAATTGGTGCAGTAAAAGTTAAAAACTTTGAAATAGTAGATAGATTTAATGAACTTATAAATCCAGAAAAAGATATATCTTATAAAGTTCAAGAATTAACAGGTATAACTAATGATTTAATAAAAGATAAACCTACAATAGAAGAAATTTTACCTAGGTTTATGGAGTTTGTAGGAGATAGTGTGTTAGTTGCACATAATGCAGAGTTCGATATAGGATTTATAAACCAAAAAATGTAAGGAGATGAATATAGAATTTAAAAATAAGAGTGTAGATACTCTTATGCTTTCTAGAATCCTTCTTCCACATTTAAAGCGTTTTAAATTAAACAACCTTACAAAAGAACTTGGTGTACCACTTCACAACCACCATAGAGCTGTAGATGATGCTGCGGCAACTGCACAAATATTTATTAAATTTTTAGATATGCTTGAGAAAAAGGGCGCTAAAAACTAAGTGATGTAAATGAAGTGCTAGGTGGTATAGATTACACTAAATTAAAAACAAAACATATTACATTAATTGCTCAAAATTTAGCTGGTATTAAGAATTTATATAAAATAGTATCTGATGCCCATGTAAATCATTTTATAGAGCACCTAGAATATTAAAAAGTGTACTTTTAGAACATAAAGAAGGTATTATAGTAGGTTCGGCTTGTGAAGCTGGAGAAGTGTTCCAAGCTGTTAAACAAAATAAAAATGACGATGAAATAAAAGAAATAATAGACTTATACGATTATATAGAAGTAATGCCGATTGACAATAATCGATTTATGATTAGAAATGGCGAAGTAAAAGACGAAGATGAACTTAGAGATTTAAATAGAAGAATGATTGAAGTGGCTAAGAAATTTAATAAAATTCCAGTAGCTACAGGTGATGTTCACTTTATAGAAAAACATGAAGCTGTATTTAGACGAGTTCTTAAATATGCTCAAGGGTTTGGAGTAGATGATGAAGAAACTTATCTACATTTTAGAACTACAGATGAAATGTTAGAAGAATTTAAGTATTTAGGTGAAGAACTGGCATATGAAGTTGTAGTTGAAAATTCAAATAAAGTTGCAGATATGATTGAGGACTTTTTACCAATACCAAATGAAACATTCCCTCCAGTAATAGAAGGTTCTGATACAGAGCTTAGGGAGATGTGCTATAACAAAGCAACTAGGATTTATGGAGATCCGCTTCCAGACGTTGTTAAGAAAAGACTAGATAGAGAGCTAAACTCTATAATAAGCAATGGATATGCTGTTATGTATATTATCGCACAAAAGCTAGTTACAAAATCATTAGCAGATGGATATCTAGTTGGGTCTAGGGATCTGTTGGTTCATCACTTGCTGCGACAATGAGTGATATAACAGAAGTTAATCCACTTCCGGCTCATTATATTTGTGAAAATGAAGATTGTAAATATTCATATT
>VOFB01003733.1_pt1 | contig 41456 bp, 42 predicted proteins | sample 5384141 | NCBI WGS metagenome assembly VOFB01 (sample SAMN12384721, study PRJNA508395) | human gut metagenome | isolation source: healthy gut A | host: Homo sapiens
CGTTGTGGCCTTCCTCGCTGAGCTGGCGCGCCAGAGCCGTGCCGACCTTGCCGCCGCCCACCAGAATGATCTTCTTAACAAGTCCTTTCTCCTTTGCGGCGGCGCCGGGGCATACAAGTACAGTGGTATACCATATCCCATTCAGTTCTGCCGACCGCCATGCAGCGAATTGCTTAACGACAGTTCTTTGGTAAGATGGCCTGTTCTCGAAAGCGCAAGGGACCGCCGCTGCACGATGCGGCAGTCCCGCGGAACAAACGATTTGGGTACCGCGGCACGCTCTGGGCATCCTCAGCGGAAAAAATTATAGAGCAAGGTCGGTCAGCCTGCGGGCTGCCCGACCTGCATTGCGGAAAAACAGGGTTCTCTCCCTTGCTGTCCGGTTCAGTACCGCTCTTACGCCGCCTTTGGTGACAAGGGCGTACACCAGCGGGGCTTCTCCGGCTTCTTTTCAGCGCCGTACACGTAGCTGGCGGCGGGCTGTGCAAACAGGCTGTAATCCCGGCGGCCATGGTGGGTGCCAATGGCGACCATCAGCTGTGCCAGCTCAATGCTCTGGTCAAGCCTTCATAAAAGCACCGGTGCCGGTGGTGACGTCCAGCAGGATGGCGTCCGGAACCGGAGGCCAGCTTTTTGGCATGATGTTGACGCAATCAGCGGGATGCAGCTGACGGTAGCGTAACGATCCCGCAGAGCGTACATCTTTTTATCCGCCACAGCGATACCCCGGCGCTCTGGCCGATGACCGACAGACCGATCTGGTTCACCTGTGCAAGCTCCTCCTGCGAGAGGGCGGTCTTTGTGCCGGGCACGCTCTCCATCTTGTCGATAAGCATTTCCTGGCGATCTCGCAGTAGCGGTACAGTTCCTGCACCGGCACAGCCCTCGTTGGCGGCCACCTGAAAATGTCGGCGCTGGTATAGACGATGAGGGCGTTTTCCGCATGGCCTGCTCGCTGTAGTCCTTCAGCACCTGCGTGCGGAATAGGGCTTGTTGCACAGTACCTGGCCGGTCTTTGCTCATACTCCCGGATTCTCCGAAGCCTTGGGAAGGTGGGCAGTGGCTCCGCTGAGCAGACCGGCAATCTCCCAGTGACCGATGGTGGTATCCTGCCCATGCTCTGCTCCTATCAACAGATGCAAAACCTGTATTCAGCCAAAATCTCTTGCTCTCTTTGCGCCGGAATGATTATAATAATAGGTGGTAGAGTTTTGGGTTTTCCTGCCTGCCATATAAACCGGTTCTGCGCGAGCTGATCGCCACGGCATGAACGTAGCCTGTTTCAATTTTTCCCACGGTTCCAACGAGGAGCATCTGGACGCCTTGAAAGCCGGAGGCTCTGCGCGAGGAGCTGGGCAAGCCTGTGGCCGCACTGCTGGACAATAAGGGCCCCGAGATCCGCCTGAAGGACTTCAAGAACGGCGTTGAGAATCTGGTTGCAGGCCAGACCTGCACCCTGACCCACCTCATGAGGCACGCAACGAGATCTGCTCCACATCATTGCCTATACCCTGGGGTATGGAAAGCACGTCATCACCGCCACCCAGATGCTGGACTCCATGATCCGCAACCCCCGTCCCACCCGGGCGGAGATCACCGACGTGGCCAACGCCATTTACGACGGCACCTCCGCCATCATGCTCTCCGGTGAGACCGCCGCAGGCAAGTACCCGGTGGGGCGGTGAAGACCATGGCGGCCATTGCCAGCCGGACTGAGGCGGACATCAACTACTTTGGCCGGATGCGGAACATGACCCCGGACATCCGCCTGGGCATCGGCGGGGCCACCGCCCATGCCGCCTGCACCACCGCCACCGACACCAACGCCTCGGCCATCATCACCGTCACCAAAAAGCGGGGCCACCCCGGCTCATCAGCCGGTTCCGGCCGGAGACCCCATCATCGCCTGCGTTATGGACGAGCCGGTGCAGCGGCAGCTCTCCCTCACCTGGGGGTCCGGCCCCTCATCATGCCCTACGTCCAGAGCACCGACGAGATGATCGAGGGCTTGTGGCTCGTGGCCCAGGCCGCCGGCCTCATCCACGATGGGGAGATCGCCGTGGTCACCGCCGGCGTGCCCGCCGGCATCGCCGGGACCACCAATATGATCAAGGTCCATCTGGTGGGCAGCAGCCTCATCAGCGGATGTCTGCCCGTGCTGGAAGCGCTGACCGCAGAGGATCTGCACTCATCTGATCTATAGAGAGCGCCGCAAAAATACCGCAGCGCCTTGTTACAAAATGATGCGAAAGTTATTATTTATAATTTCAGCAGGGAACGTTTGCGGATGTTCTGCCCTGTTTTTACTAAAAGAAATTCAAATCAGCCCCCAAGGCTGCAGGGCAATGCCGTCCTCATACACCGAGGGGCAATGTGGTCCGCAAAGGCCGCCTGCTTGCAGAGCCGTTCGGCCATACAGACGCTGATGCCGACCACATCGGTCATTTGCAGGTCATTGTCGCTGTCGCCAAAGCGATGCTGTCCCAGAGGTAGAGTCGCAGGATCAGTCTTTGATGTCAGTGCCCCTTATCAAATTTATGGTTGATGCCGTTCATATAGCCGCCTGGTATCGTCCAGCTTGCTCTCGCAGAACACGAATCTGTCTCATGCCGCTTCGTTTCGTCCAAGTCCTCGCTGTCTGCGATATAATGATCTTATACAGCGCTCGCCCTTTGCAACGGGCCAGTGGATAATACCGCCGTCCTCCAGTCGAGCCAGCGATGGGGTCGCCGGGAAACCAGGGCCTGCATCCCGTGGTAAACCTGGAAGCGCTCGATCATTTTCAGGCTGCTGGTGGTATCCTGCGCCCAGCGTACTCCACGCCGTGGCGCGCTCCATGGCGGCTGCGGCACGCCCTGTGCCAGCTGTGGCTCCAGAGGCAGATCTACCAGCACCTTTTATCCCCGCAGAAGACATAACCGCCGGCGCGGCATACCGCGCCGCTGCCATAGTCCAGCAGCGCTGGGTCATGCGCAGGTTGTGCCGGTGCACAGAAACAAAGCTTGGGCCGTTGGCGGCGCCTTGCGCCTCCACCGTGCTTTTGGGATCAGCATCTCGCCCGAAGGGGCAGCAGAGTACCATCAATGTCTAAAAAATGGTTTTGTTTCTTCGTTCCTCTTTTTTACAGTGAGCCGCGCTCTACAGCGCTATAGCCCAGCGTGGTCTGGCGTACCGGTGCAGCGTCCGGCCCGGTATGTCGGTTTGCTTTGCAGCAAGATCCGGGCAGCCTCTGCCCGACCTGCCGCTGATAGAAGCGGATGGTGGCTGTGGCCGGGTTCCACGCTTGCCTGCCCAGCACCTGATGCGCCGACATGCTCGCCCTACTTCGCGCGTCGCGGCCCAGCACTCCGCAGCGCCGCGCTCACGGTGGCGTCTGGTCACGCAGACGCACACCGTCCAACCTGCGGCAGCCAGTTGTGCAGCCTCGCATGCGCGGTGCCCTTCTTCCATGGCGCGGCGCAGTAAGCGGGCAGATCCATTCCAGTCCGCCCGCAGTGCATCCTGCACACCCTGACGGCCAGGCTGGTGGCGGCGTCCTGCTCGCCGCCGATGTGGACGATATTTGCGGTACGCTGCTCCAGCATCTTCCGGGTCAGGTCGCGGCAACAGAGAGCGGTCGTCGTTATAAACGCAGGGCAGGTCTGCAAAGCACCAGCCCTTACCACCATCACGCGTCTTTCAGCGCCTTGCGCGGCCGGAAATCATAGCCCAGCAGGATGATACCGGCCACATGGTTGCGCGCAAGCGCTGTAAGATATTCCAGCTCCATCTGCCCGTCCAGCTCGGTGTCCGCCAGCAGCATTGCCCTGGTTAATGCCGCTGCGATCTGCCCCACCGACTGGGAGCCGATGCTGCACAATGACCTCACCTGACGCACCTTGCTTGCGTGCGCAGGGCCGCCGCAGTATCCGGGCTAAGCCGTCTTCCAGCTTGTAATACGGCGCGCTTCTGCTCGTTGAGGGGCCGCCGTTCAAATAGCGCCGACCGCAGCGCTGGAAACGCCTGTCATCTTGAATATCACTGATGGTCATGGGTTATTCTCCGTTCTCTCCGGTGGTAATGTAAACGTTTTCACGCTTATTATAAACTGTTTCATATTTCCGCAAGAGGTGTGCAATGACGTAGCTGGACACGACCATAAAATCAATGTTGCAAGGGATGGTCACGGCCCGCATCAGGTCGGCCATGAAAACCACCGAACCCTTGAGGATGGAGACAAGGACAAGGTTTCTGCCCTCGTAATCCCTGCTGATCTGTGCACCCAGTTCGGCAACCTTGGCTTTCAGTGCTTCCTCACTGACCAGGATGTTCTTGATATCGTCATTCATGCTCATGGGTTGTTCCTCCATTTTCCAATTCCAACTGCAAGATCTGTACAGTCTCCTCGTCCGGGGCCAGCCCCTCGGCAAAGCCCTCCCCACAGACCCACAGGATCTCACTGCCCGCCGCCAGCAGCGGCAGGCCCTCTCGTATTCCGGCAGGAATGCCTGCCTCATTCATCCATTTGCGCAGGGGCTTGCTCAACCCCCGCCCCGCAGGCCGGAACCAGTCTCCCGGTTGACGGGTGCGCAGCGTAAGGGCAGAATATAACAAGGTTATTCTAGCATAATCCGCCCGATTTTTTAAGTCTTTTTTATGAACACCCTGTGTTTTTTCTCGAAAACCGCTTACAAAAAGCCGTGTTTTCAGGGTTTGGCCCCCGGGCAGAGCAAATTCCGCCCCATCGGCAGGGGCAAACGGCAGTGAAAACGCAGGAGCCGCAGCCGCTTCCGGCCGGCTCTTTTCCTGCCAGAGCATCCCGCTGCCTGCGCAGAAGCGGACCGTATCGGTCAATTGCACCGCCCCGCTCCCCTGCTCCACCAGCGCTGCCAGCAGGCGGATGTATTTTTCCTCGGCGTCCCGCACCGGGGCAACAAGGCTGTGGAGCGCTGCCTCCAGAATGAGCGGGTCAGCACCCTGCAGCGGCTCCAGCCGCCATGCTGCCTTGGCTTCCGGGGCCTTACGGGCAGTCTGGGCTGCATCCAGACGCGCGATGGAAAGCAGCTGTTCTGCCTGCCTGGCAAAGTAGGCATCCGCGCGGGCCGCCCTTTCACAGAAGCGGGCCAGATTTTCCTCTGCCGCATCGTTGACGCTGCGCAGGGCCGGAACGGCCCCATGGCGCAGACGGTTGCGGGCGTAAGCATCGGACTCGTTCGTCTCGTCCGTCACCCAGCCCTGCTCAAAGGCGGCGCAGAGCGCTTCGGTCTCGGCCCGGGTCAGGCCCAGCAGAGGGCGGCAGTAGCCGGGCCGCCTGGGCCGGATGCCCCCTGCCCCGTGCAGCCCGGTGCCCCGGGCCAGCCGGAACAGCAGCGTCTCTGCCTGGTCAGTAGCAGTATGGGCCGTTGCAATGCAGTCTATCCCGCCTGCCAGCAGTTGGGCAAAGCAGGCATAGCGGAGTCTGCGGGCCCAGTCCTCCCCGGCATGGGGCGGCACAGCCATTCCCACATCTGCCGGGCGGAAGACTGTCAGCGGCACCCCCAGCCGGGCACACTCGGCCCGGACAAAGGCTTCGTCCCGGTCCGCAGTCTCACCCCGCAGGCCGTGGTTGACGTGGCAGGCCGTAAGGATATACCCAAAAGCTTCCCGCAGTTCCAGCAGCACCCGCAGCAGCGCCATGCTGTCGGCTCCGCCCGAAACGGCGGCGCACAGGTGCAGAGCCCGGCCAGGCTCTGCAGGCGCAAACAGCTGCTCCTGCCGGGCAAAGCGTTCTACTTTTGCAATCAATTTTGATGTTTCGTCGTTCATCAGCGTTTGAAGTCCACATCCATAAAGCGGGTGTGTGCACCATCCCAGCCCAGCGGCACCGTGCTGGTCTCGCCGTGGCGGTTCTTTGCCACGATGCACTCCGCAGTATCCGCATCCACCTCGGCCCCATCGGGGTTCTGGCTGGCGTAGTAGGAATCACGGTAAAGGAAAAGGACGCAGTCGGCATCCTGCTCGATGGAACCGGAGTCACGCAGGTCCGACAACTGGGGCCGGTGAGAAGAGTTGTTGCCCTGCTTCTCCACCGCACGGGACAGCTGAGAAAGCGCGATGATAGGCACATTCATTTCCTTTGCCATGATCTTCAGGTTTCGGGTGATGGAGCTGATCTCCTGCACACGGTTCTCGCTGCGCTGGCCGGTGGTCATCAGCTGCAGGTAGTCGATAACGATCAGGCCCACATTGGGGCGGGTGGGGTCCTGATTGACCCGGCGGATCTTCGCCTTCATCTCGGTGATGGTGATGCCTGAGGTGTCGTCCATATAGATGGGGGCATCGTGGAGCTTTTCCGTTGCCAGTGCCAGATACTCCCAGTCCTCACTGCGAAGGGCACCGGTGCGGAAAGCCTGGCTGTCGATGCCAGCTTCCGCCGAAAGGATGCGGTTGGTCAGCTGCTCCTTGGTCATTTCAAGCTGAAAATGGCCACCGGCACCTTTTGCTGCATGGCAACACGGGTGGCGATGTTCAGCGCAAAACTGGTCTTGCCCATACCGGGGCGGGCGGCCAGAATGATGAGGTCGCCGCGGCCCAGGCCGGTCAGAACAGTATCCAGCAGACGGAAGCCGGTGGGGATGCCCTTGTACTTGTCGGCATCCGGGCCGCTGATCTTCTGCAGGTTGGTCAACGTCTCCACCATGCTGGAGGAAAGCGGGGTCAACGCGCTGGAATCCCGCCCGGAGCGGATCTCGTAGATGCGCTGCTCGGCGTTTTCCAGCAGCAGGTCAGCGTCCGGCTCATCGCCCGCGTCCTGCAGAATGTCCTTGGCAACGCCCATCAGCTGGCGCACCAGATACTTTTCCTGCACGATCTGGGCATAGGCCTTCACATTGGAGATGCTTGGCACCGTCTCGGCCAGACCGGTCAGGTAGACCTTTGCCTCGTCCGCACTGGGGAACACGCCATCGGAGATGACGGCATCCAGCAGGGTGACAAAGTCGATGGTCTGATCCGCCGTAAACAGGCGCAGCATCTCAGAATAGATCTGGGCATTCTGCCGGGTGTAGAACATTTCCGGCCGGATGATCTCCACCAGGTCGGTCAATGTCTCGGGCTTGAGCAGCACCGCGCCCAGCACGCTCTGCTCGGCCTGCATATTGTAGGGCAGATTGATGCCCACACTCTCCAGATTCAGTTCATTGGAATAATGTCGTTGTTCGTTGGGCATGGTTCATCCCCCTCCATACTGGGCCAGCTTCCCAAAACGCCAAAAACGCCCCCTGAAGGCAGGGGGCGCAGATGGCGTTTCAATCAGGCCTGTTCTACTTCCACCATGATCTTGAAGGAAGCCACAACACCGACATGCAGGCGCACCTTTGCGTTGAACACACCGGCATCCTTGATGTCCTTGGTCTCCAGCTCGATCTTCTTTTTATCAATGGGAGAACCGGCCAGCTGGGCCAGAGCCTCGGCAACTTCCTTGCCGGTGACCTTGCCGTGCAGGCGGCCGGATGCGCCGCCCTTGGCCTTGATGGTCACAGTCTTGCCCTCGATCTTTGCAGCCACAGCCTGTGCGGCGGCCACAGTTTCAGCCTCGTGGAAATCCGCAGCGGCCTCTTTGCCGCGTGCGATATTCACCGCGGAAGCATCGGCCACAGCGGCCAGCTTGCGCGGGAACAGAAAGTTGCGGGCGTAGCCGTCGGAGACCTCATGGATCTCATCCTTCTTGCCAATGCCCTTTACGTCCTGCTTCAGAATCACTTTCATGGTGTTATCCTCACTTCTCACCGGGGAACCGGTGGATTTCTATGGTTAGTATACAGCATTCAGACCGTTGCGTCAACGCCTTCGATGACAGTGGGGTTACCCCAGCTCCCGTGCCGCCGCATCCAATGCTGCTTCGATCACCTTATCCATATCATAATACTTGTACTCGCCCAACCGGCCGCCAAAAATGACCTTTGTCTCGGCATCGGCCAGCGCTTTGTATTTTGCGTAAAGCGCGCCATTCTTTTCGTCGTTGACGGGGTAGTAGGGCTCGTCGCCCTGATGCCACTCGGTGCTGTACTCCCGGCTGATCACCGTTTTGGGCTGGGTGCCGAACGCAAAATGCTTGTGCTCGATGATCCGGGTATAGGGCGTTTCCGCATCGGTATAGTTCACCACCGCGTTGCCCTGATAGTTGTCGGTATCCAGCACCTCGGTCTCAAAGCGGACGCTGCGGTACTGCAGCGCGCCCAGACGGTAGCCGAAGTAGGCATCCACCGGGCCGGTATAAACGACCTTGTCGGCCAGTGCGTTCAGGTTCTCCCGGTCGGCCAGATAATCCACGTTCAGCCGCACCTCGATGCCCTCCAGCATCTTTTCCACCATGGCGGTATAGCCGCCATCGGGGATGCCCTGATACAGCGCGTTGAAGTAGTTGTTGTCGTAGGTAAAGCGGACCGGCAGGCGTTTGATGATGAAAGCCGGCAGTTCGGTGCAGGGGCGGCCCCACTGCTTGCCGGTGTAGCCTTTGATGAGCTTTTCGTAAATGTCCGTGCCCACCAGACTGATGGCCTGCTCCTCAAGATTTTTCGGGTCGGTGATGCCCGCTTCCCGCTTCTGCTCCTCGATCTTTGCCCTGGCCTCGGCGGGGGTCACCACACCCCACATCTTATTGAAGGTGTTCATATTGAAGGGCAGATTGTAGATCTCGCCGTGATAGTTGGCAACGGGACTGTTGGTGTAGCGGTTGAACTCCGCAAACTGGTTCACATACTGCCACACTGCCTTGCTGCTGGTGTGGAAGATGTGGGCACCATAGCGGTGGACCTGTATGTCCTCCACTTCCTCGGTGTACCTATTTCCGGCAATGTGGCCGCGCTTATCAATGACAAGGCATGTTTTGCCCGCCTTTTTTGCTTGCTGGGCAAACACCGCACCGTAAAGGCCTGCGCCTACGATGAGATAATCGTAATGGTTCATCCCTGCTTCTCCTTTTTTCTGGATTCAGGTTCATTTTTGGAGAGCGGCTTCTTCTGGCTCTCACGGTACTGGTCAATGGCGGTCTGGATGCGTGCCCGGGCTGCCTCGGGGGTGATATGCTTGAGCTGGGCCGCCGCCATGGTCTGGTGGCCGCCGCCGCCCAGACTTTCCATGATGACCTGAACATTGACCGCCCCCAGACTGCGGGCGGAAATATTCACGCCGCTCCCCACCTGCACGGCCACAAAGCTGGCCTCCACATTCTGGATGGTCAGCAGGTCGTTGGCGGCCTGCGCAATGGCAACACGGGCCTCGGGGGGCACCTCGCCGCTCACCGAAATGGCACAGTTGCGGTACATCTGGGCAGCCTCCACAAGGTCTGCCTTGGCGTTGTACTCCACCATGGTCACATCAAAGAGCTGGCGCACCCGCTCCGTCTCCGCGCCATAGCGGCGCAGAGCGGCGGCAGCTTCAAACGTGCGCACACCGGTGTGCAGGGTGAAGTCCCGGGTATCCAGCATAATGCCCGAGAGCAGACCCTCTGCCTCTACCCGGCTGGGCTTGTCGTCCCGGTCGCCCACATACTGCAAAAGCTCCGTGACCAGCTCACTGGCCGAGGAGGAGTAGGGCTCGTGGCAGACAAGATCTGCATGCTCGATGAAGCCCACGCCCTTGCGGTGATGGTCGATGACAGCCACCTTGCCGCACCTTTCCAGGATCTCCTTACTTTCCACAAGGCCCAGCTGGTATGTATCCACCACCACGCAGAGCGTTTTCTTGGAGATAATGGGCAAAGCCCCCTTGGGGTCGATGAAATCATCTGCCTGCCCGGCCCGGCACAGGGCATCGATCAGGCTGCCCGCCAGCGTGGCATCCCGTCTGACGGCGATCACCGCCGGGACATCGCAGATCTTGCAGATGCGCAGCACGCCCTCGGCAGCGCCGATGGCATCCAGATCGCTCATCCGGTGGCCCATGATGACCACATGGTCCGCCTCCTTGACGAGCCTGACCAGCTGGTCGGCCACGATGCGGCTGCGCACCTTGCTGCGCTTTTCCACGCCGTGGCTCACGCCGCCATAAAAGGTAAAGCCGTCCGGGGTCATCTCAGCGGCCTGATCGCCGCCGCGGCCCTGCGCCATATCCAGCGCCTGCACGGCCATATCCTGCGCTTCCCGCAGGGTCTTGGCTCCGCGTCCGATGCCGATGGAGATGGACAGGTTCACGCTGGGGTCCAGGGCACGGATCTTATCCAGCACATCGTAGCCGCGCTGGGCATACTGCTCCAGATGGCGCTCTTCCACCACGGCGATATAGCGGCCGCTGGCAACGCGGCGCAGAAAGCCTGTGCCCCGGCCGATCATATCCTCCAGCACCCGGTTGATGCCCTCCAGCAGGCGGGCGCGCTCACTGTCCAGCATATCGCTGAACACATCGTCGTAGCCATCCACCAGGAAGACCAGGTAACCCGGGCGGCTGGCCTTGTACTCCGTTTCGATCCGGCGCAGGGCGGTCTCCTCATTGAACACAAGCAGCGTCATGCTCTCGCTGCCGCCCGGCACGGTACTGCTGTGCACATTCCACACACCGTCGGCCAGATTGAGTTGCTGCCCCTCCGGAGTGCGGGCCTGTGCGGTATCCAGGCCGGGCAGCAGCTTCTGTGCCCTGCTTGCAAGCCGGTCCTCGCCGCCCAGCAACGCCGTGCGGAAGCGGCCGTTATACCACAGCACCGTCTCGCCAGAAAGCAGAGCCGCCGGCTGAGAGAGGGATTCCAGGCTGTATTGGGTCCTGGAATTTTCAAAGCTGCCGCCAGCCACCCACTTGGCGGTCCAGCGCCGCAGCTGATACCGGAAAACGCAGATGCCGATGCCCCACAGCACCACCAGCACTGCCAGCGCAGGCCAGCCCGCGGGCCGCTGCACCAGAAGCGCCAGTGTCAGCAGTGCACACAGCACTGCCAGCGCGGCAATCAGCATTTCCAACGTCCATCTCGGTTTTTGTTTCATGGAATCTTCTGCCTCCTGGTCTGCCTGCCCCGGCGGGGCGGCTTCCGGCTTATACCTCCATCAGAATGGGGAGGATCATCGGGCTGCGCTTGGTGCGGCGGTAGATATAACTGCTCAGCGCCTCACGCACCCGGGTCTTGACGCTGTTCCAGTCGCGCACATGCTCTTCCACGCAGCGATCCAGCGCGTTTTCCACAATGCTCTGGGCCCCGTCCATCAGGCTCTCGTTCTCGCGCACATAGACAAAGCCGCGGCTCACAAGGTCAGGCCCCGCCAGCACCTTGCCGGTCTTGCTGTCCACGGTGGCCACAATGATGACCAGACCGTCCTCAGAGAGATGCTTGCGGTCACGCAGGACCACATTGCCCACATCACCCACGCCCAGGCCGTCCACCATCACAGCACCGGCGGTGACAGGCTCGCCCAGCTTGATCTCGTCCCGGCTCAGGATAACGTTGGAGCCGTTCTCGGCAATGAGGATGTTGCTGGTGGGAATGCCCAGAGACGCGGCGGTCAGGGCATGCTTTTTCAGCTGCTTGTACTCGCCGTGCACGGGCAGGAAATACTTGGGTCTGGTCAGGGTGAGCATCAGCTTCTGCTCCTCCTGGCAGGCGTGGCCGGAAACATGGACATCATACATGCTCTCGTAGATGACCTCCGCGCCCAGCAGGAGCAGACCGTTGACGACCTTGGTCACCCTCTTCTCGTTGCCGGGAATGGGGTTGGCGGAGATGATGATGAAGTCGCCGGGGCCCACCCGCACCTGGCGGTGGCTGCAGGAGGCCATGCGGGAGAGGGCGCTCAGGGGCTCGCCCTGGCTGCCCGTGGTCACCAGCACCACCTGCTCCGGCGGGTACTGGTTCAGCTCATCCACACTGATGAGGGTGCCCTCGGGGATGTGCATATAACCCAGCTCCTGCGCCATGGCAGTGTTATTGACCATGCTACGGCCGCTGAACGCCACCTTGCGGCCATCCTCCACGGCCAGATCAATGATCTGCTGGACGCGGTAGATGTTGGACGCAAAGGTCGCAATGATGATGCGCTTGTTCCGGGCACGGGCAAACAGGTTGCGGACACCGGCGGCCACCTTCTGCTCCGTGGCGGTAAAGCCCGGGCGCTCGGCGTTGGTGGAATCGCTCAACAGGGCCAGCACACCCTTCTGACCATACTCCGAAAGGGTGGTCAGGTCGGTCACGCCGCAGGCCAGCGGGGTGTAATCGATCTTGAAGTCGCCGGTCTGGATGATCGTTCCGGCAGGGCTGTCAATGGCAAAGGCCACGGAATCGGGGATGGAGTGGTTGACATGGATGGGCTCCACGGTAAAGCAGCCCAGCTTGATCTTCTGTTTGGGGGTGATTTCCACGAACTTGGTCTTGCCCGCCAGGCCGAATTCTTCCAGCTTGTTCCGGATGAGACCGCAGGTCAGCCGGGTGCCGTAGATGGGCAGATCAAACTTCTGCAGCAGGTAGGGAATGCTGCCGATGTGGTCTTCGTGGCCGTGGGTGATGAGCAGGCCCTTGATCTTCTCCTTATTCTGCACCACAAAGGTAAAGTCGGGGATGACCATGTCCACGCCGTACATCTCACTGTCCGGGAATACAAGGCCGCAGTCCACAATGATCATATCCCCGTTGCACTCATACACGGTCATGTTCTTGCCCACTTCGCCCAGACCGCCCAGCGGGTAGATGTGGATGGGCACAGCGGCCTCCTTGGGCTGCTGAGTACGGCGGGGCCGCCGGTTATAATAAGGGCGGCGGGTGCGGGTACGCTTTTCCCCGCCGGATTCACTGTTTCTGTTCGGATTGTTCTGAGCCTGAGCCGGGTTCTGTTCTTTGACCTGTGCCATGCGGTACCTCCAAAATCAATTACAAAACGCAGGCACACCCCTTTGCGAGCGGCCTGTCTGCTGTGAAGGAGCAGCAAACGCACCGCCGCTCCCATCGAAACCATCGTATAGAATTTTTCGCTTCCATGCCCATTTTCGGCACTGGGATGGCCGGAACGGAGTAATTTCTGCCCTGTCAGTCCATCTGTTCGATGCGACCGCGGCACTGCCCCGTTCCGGCCGGACACACCGCACCGGTGCGCCCCTATACGCATTTTGTTACAAACAGTATAGTATTTCTTGTCCACTTTGTCAATTCAAAGCTTTGCCGGAAAAGCCGGGGATGATACGTTTTCCTCTTGACAGAACCGGAAAAATAGCTCTAAATAGAGGTATCCAAAAATTCAAGTTCCGGGAGAAACAGATGAAACAAGTCGAAGTTTACACCGATGGCGCGTGCAGCGGCAACCCCGGCCCGGGCGGCTGGGGTGCAGTGCTGCGCTACCGCTTCAACGGCAAGGTCTACGAAAAAGAGCTCAGCGGCGGCGATGCTTCCACCACCAACAACCGGATGGAGCTGACCGCCTTTATCGAGGCCCTGCGCCAGCTCAAGGAGCCCTGTGAGGTGCGGCTGTGCTCTGACAGCCAGTACGTCATCAACGGGCTGGAAAAGGGCTGGGCCAGGGGCTGGAAGCGCCGGGGCTGGAAAAAGTCCGACGGCTCCCCTGCCCTGAACCCCGACCTGTGGGAACAGGCATTGGAGCAGGAAGCCCGGCACAAGATCACTTATGTCTGGGTCAAGGGCCACGCAGGCCACCCGGAAAATGAGCGCTGCGACCAGCTGGCCGTGGCACAAAGTCAGGCACACGGAGGGAGACAGGGACGATGAGCGATACATTTCTGCCCGGCAGCGGGTTCGATACCTATGAACAGCAGGACAAGGTGCTGGTGGGCCTGTGCGGCGGCACGGGCTGCAAAGCAGCTGTCCGCATTTTACAGCAGCAGGGCTTTGCGGTGATGGGCGCTGTGGTGCGTCTGTGCACCGATGACCCCGTTGTGGATGCCGCCAAGGAAGCCGCCAAGGCTCTGGGCATCGAGTGCATCACCCTGAATGCCAGCGAACTGGCCAGCCAGCTGGCCGAGGAGACCGCTGCCCCGGCCGACCTGCGCTTCCCCGCCCTGCTGGCGGCGGCTGACCGGCTGGGCATCCAGTACATTGCCACCGGCCACCGCGCCCGGGTAGAGACCGGTGCGGACGGCGTGCACGTCCTCTGCCCTGCCGAAATTGCGGACGAGAGCGCCCGGCTTGCCGCCCTGCCGCAGGAGACGCTGGCCCGGCTCATCCTGCCCTTGGGTGATTTCAGCCCCGAGGATGTGGCTGAGATGGCAGCAGAATAAAAAAAAAAAAGGTGCACCCCGCCTTCCTGAAACCGGTTTCAGGAAGGCGGGGTGCATCTTTTGCTCTGTTTTATTTCATCGTACAACGCTCAATGGAAGTCATCCGCTTACTTTGCGAAGATCGGATCCAGTTGTGGCCCCACTGAGAATTGGCATCGTAGTTGTAGCCAAGGCACATATACTTGGCGGCGGGGTCCATGATATTGACACGGTGGCCCTCCGAAGCCATCCAGTCTGCAACGACCTTTTCGGGCGTGGTCTCGCCCCAGGCGGCATTCTCGCCGGTGGCGGTATCAGACACACCGTACTCCTTCAGCACGGTGAAGCAGTTGGTGCCATCGGGGCGAGTGTGGGAAGCGACCTTTGCCACTTCCTTTGCGCGCTCATCGGCGGCGGCCTGCAGCTTGGCACCGCCCATGGCCAGAGGTGCCAGATTTTCCTTTGCGCGCTCAGCGTTGACCAGCGTCAGCACTTCCTGTGCGAAACCGTTCTCACTGGTGCCGCGGGCGTAGGTAAAGATCATCACCCAGTAATTGCCGTATTCGCCGCCCTCGTAGTAGCCAATGCCAACGGAGGTGGCATCCTTGTCCAGCATCCGCTCCTTGAAGAAATCGTAGCGATTCCAGGCGGCGACCACGTCCGAAGCATTCTCAGCAGCTGCCCAATAGTTCTCGCCCACAGAAACATCATCCACACCGTACTCCGGCAGGATGGTGAACTCGCGGCTGCCATTGGGGCGGTTGTAGGAATAATTGACGGTAAGTTCTTTTGCACGGGCCTGTGCAGCGGCATTCAGTGCGCTGCTGCCCATGCTCAGAGGAGCCACACCAGCCTGTGCACGCTCTGCGTTGACGAGCTGCAGCAGCTCATCGGCCTTGGAAGCTGCGTGTGCGGGCATTGCCAGAACAAACATCAGGCAGATGAATGCGGCGCAGCAGACCAGATTCTTCAGGACTTTCATCGAAGCGTTACGCATGGTGTTGAACCTCTTTTGTGTTGCCCCATGAAAAAAGGTGTCGATTGCTGGTATACTCGGCAATCGACACCTGATGCTTCAGATGAAGGTCACTCAACACCCAATCTCCGCTGTGGAGACCCTCAGGTGATGAGAAGCAACTGGCTGCCATTTTACAGGCCCTATAGCTTTGCGTCACAGCCTTTCGACTGCTTTGCCGAGGATATTCAGTTTTGCGTGCCTTTCTTCTTTTGGGAAGAAATTTGAGAACGAAAAAAGGTGTTGTTCTGCAATACACTCAGCAAAACAACACCTAGAAATTCTAAGCAGGTCGCCCAAAGAAAGATTTCTTTGAGAAGCAGCTGGCTGCCATTTTACAGGCCCTGTAGCTTTGCGTCACAGCCTTTCGACTGTTTTGCCGAGAATATTCAATTCACCTTGAGGAGCCGTTTCCATTTCCTCGACGTTATCCTACCACATCGGACAGAACCTGTCAACTGTTTTGGAGCAGCTTTCTCAAAAAATCTTCTTTTTTGAAGCGTTCTTCCGTTATGCCTGCACCTCTGCCGCCTTTTTGCGCAGCTGGTCGAGGTCTGCGGCATCCGGGTGAGCCAGTGCCTTATCAAAGTTCTCGATCAGCATCTCGAGGTTGGGTGCATGGTTGGGCTGCTGCAGCATCTTTTCGTACTGCTGGCGCACAGTCATGGGCATCTTGCCCTGGCACATATAGGTTCCAATGACCGTGTTGCTCTCATCCAGCGATTTCTGCACCGCCGCCAGGATCTGCTCGAAATATTCCGCACTGCCGCCAAAGCCTGCGGTGCCGAACAAAAAGACCCGCTTCCCCTTCAGGGTCTGCAAAAAGGCGGTGAGGGTGTCATCGGCATGGCCCTTGTCCGTCCAGAAGCCGATGTAAAGGGTCTCAGCCTCCAGTGCTTCCGGAGCCGGTGCTCCGAAGTAGGTGCACTCATTCTGGGGCAAGCTTGCGCGAAGGGTGTCGGCCAGCAGGCGGGTGTTGCCGGTCTTGCTGCTGAAAACGATGGCGTAGCTCATGGTCATTCTCCTTTATTATGTTTGATATCAGATGCTGCCCTGTTCTTTTGCGTTCAGGGCATCATAGACACAGCGGGTGCCCTGATGGGCAATCAGGCCGCCCAGGCACTTTTTGTTGCAGCGGACACAGCGGTGGATCTTTGCCGCATTGCCGCTCTGCAGTTTGTTGACCCAGTTGGGGTCAGCCAGCAGCTGGCGGCACATTGCCGCGCACTGGATGCGGCCGCTGGCAAGCTGCTGCTCCACAAAATCGGGGTCGTTCAGGCCGCCCACACCGCAGAGCGGCACACTGGTATACCGGCGCACCTCATCGCAGAACTTGAGGAAGCAGCCGGTCTCCTTGAACTCGGGGTGGCTGGCCGGCGGGATGGTGTTTTCCAGCGCAGAGTGGTTGGCCAGTGTCACATGGAAGCTGGTCACGCCTGCCTGCACCAGCAGGGGCACGAACACGGCCAGTTCCTCCTCCACCACACCGGCGTTGCCGTAATGGGGGTTCTCCTGCCGGACAGCCAGCTTGTAGTCAATGGCCATGCCGGGCACAGCGGCGTGCACTGCCTTGACAGCTTCCACGGCAAAGCGGGCGCGGCGCTCGGCACTGCCGCCGTATTCATCGGTGCGGTGGTTGAAGATGGCGGAAGAGAAGCTGCCGCACATCCGGTCGCCGTGCACCTGCACCATGTCAAAGCCCGCCTGCTTTGCCAGCACAGCAGCCTTGCCAAAGCCCGCGATGATCTGATGGATCTTTTTCTGGGACATCTTGGTGATGTAGGGGCCCACGGCATCGTTCATCCGCTCCCGCAGCTGGTCGGGGGTGATTTTTTTCATCAGCATCCCCGGGATGCACTTGATGATGGACATCATGTCGGTATCGGTCTGGTGGAGCTGGGCGCAGACCTTACAGCCGTATTTGTGGGCAGTCTCGCAGATCTGCTGATAGAAGGCAAAGCCCTTTTTGTCAAACAGGGACTTCTCAAACCGGCTCTTGGCCACCGGCACGTCGCCGATGATGATCATGGCGCAGCCGCCCTTGGCCAGCCGCTCCATCTCTGCCAGATATTCCTCGTCCGAAAGGCCGAAGGTGGTGGGGGCAAAGATGATGCGGTTCTTCAGCTGCAATCCACCGTAATCAATGGGGCTCAGGATGGTGTCGTACATGTTACACACTCTCTTTCCTCGTCCGTGCTGCCTTTTGCAGCAGGCTCAGGAGCTGGTGCTGTTCCTCTTCGGTCAGCCCGCTCAAATTTTGTGCATCCCAATCGAAAAATACCTGGTGGCAGGTCCGGAATGCTCTCTCACCCGCCGGGGTCAGCCCCAAATGATAACTGCGGCCCTGCTTTTCCCGGGTCATAAAGCCATCTTCCACCAGCTTAATCACGCTGCGCTGGCAGTGGCCCCAGTCCAGGTGCAGGTTTTTGGTCATCTCAGCCGGGGTGCAGCCGGGATGTTTGCCCACATAGATCACAAAATACATCATGCCAAAGCTCAGGCCAAACTCCTGCAGCTGCTGGGTGGTGTAGGCTGCGAACTGCTTGTAAAACTCCATCACGTAGAAGGATATGGTCGATTGGATCACTCTTTGCATCTCCTTTACTTGACAAGGTCTAGTATAATCACATCACTTGATAAAGTCAAGTACTTTTTTCAAAAAAATTCTCCCTGCTCCGTATTTCTGTTTCGGGAGCAGGGAGAAAACGATTTTTTGCCTCAGACCAGCGGCATGATATTTTCCGGGGCGGCAGCAAGGCAGGCGGGTGCTTTTGGCGGCGGGGCCGCCAATGTCTCCTTGGACACCTTCCACCACAGGCGGGCCTCACCGCCGGGCAGGGTGAAGATCATATTCCAGTCAAAGGGATTCTCACTGGTGGAGACAGCCTGCACCGGCAGGCTGTTGGGGGTGCCGGGAGCGCAGGGCGCAAGGTCATGGGCGCGGATGCCCACGGCGCGGCAGCCCTCGGGCACCGGCAGAGCCACGGTCAGCGGCTGTTCCCAGCCCGCCAGATGAACGGTATGCTCCCCCACCCGGGTGCAGGGCAGAATGTTCTTGCAGCCGGTCAGGCGGGCGGCGGCACGGGTGCGGGGGTCAGCAAAGACCTCCTTGGTCGTGCCCGCCCGGAGCACCTCGCCGCTGTCCATCACGATCATCTCCCTGCACAGGCGGTAGGCCTCGTCCCGGTTGTGGGTCACCAGCAGGGCTGTGCCCGCAAATCCGGCCAGCAGGCTGCCCACTTCCCCTTCTACTTCCTCGCGCAGGTAGCTGTCCAGCGCACTGAATGGCTCGTCCAGCATCAGGATGCGGGGTTTGGCCGCCAGGATGCGGGCCAGGGCGGCACGCTGCTGCTGCCCGCCTGAAAGCGCGCCGGGCAGGCGCTTGGCCAGTTCCTCCAGCCGCATGGCCCGCAATGCCTCGGCACAGGCGGCCCTGCGGGCGGCAGGGTCCTTTTCCTTTTTCAGGGCACAGAGGATATTCTGTTCCACGGTCATGTTGGGGAACAGGGCGTAGTTCTGGAACAGCAGACCCACATTGCGCTGCTGGGGCGGCAGGTCGATGCCCTGAGCGCTGTCGAACAGCACCCGGCCATCCAGCACGATGCGCCCCTCGTCCGGCCGGACGATGCCTGCAATGCAGCGCAGGGTCATGCTTTTGCCGCAGCCGGACGCGCCCAGAAGGGCGGTGGCAGTATCCCCCGCCGTGAACGCAGCGTGGAGGGTAAAACCATCAAACCGCTTGGTCACATTTACTTCCAGGCTCATGTGTGCTTTCCTCCCTGCTTCTGCCTGCGTTCCAGCAGGTTGACTGCCAGCAGCACCACCGCCGAGATAACGATATCCACCAGCACCCACTGCATGGCCCCGGCTTCATCGTTGGTGCGCCAGAGCTGGTAGACCGTGGTTGCAATGGTGGCCGTCTTACCCGGCGTGTAGCCTGCGATCATGCTGGTGGCACCATATTCGCCCAGCGCACGGGCAAAGGCCAGCACCGTGCCGGCCAGAATGCCCTGACGGCAGCAGGGCATCCGCACCCGCCAGAAGATCCAGGTGTTGGAAAGCCCCAGCGTCTGTGCCGACCAGGCCAGCGTTTCGTCAAAACTCTCAAAGGCACCACGGGCCGTGCGGTACATCAGCGGAAAGGCCACCACGATGGAAGCAAAGATGGCGCTGTACCAGTTCATCACCAGCTTCACGCCGAAATGTTCCATGAAAAAGATGCCCAGCGGCCTTTTTGCGCCGAACAGCAGCAGCAGGAAATATCCCACGACCGTGGGCGGCAGCACCATGGGCAGGGTGAGCACCACATCCAGCACGCCCTTGAGCACGCGCGGGAGCTTTGCAATGTAGTAGGCCGCAAAGATGCCTAAAAAGAACACCGCCGCGCAGCTGATCAGCGCAATGCGCAGGCTGTTCCATAAGGGATACCAGTCCATACCATCCCCCCAGCGGATGCTTACAGTGCGGTGAAGCCGACGCTCTCGAACACGGTCGCAGCCTTGTCGGTGCGCAGGTAAGCCAGGAACTCCTTGGCAGCCTCGGCATGGAGGGCGTTCTTCATCACAGCGGCGGGGTAGATGACCTGGCCGCACATTTCCTTGGTAGCCTCGTCCACGGGGGTCAGACCGGCGCTGTACGCATCGGTGCAGTAAACGACACCGGCATCCACGCTGGCCTCGCTGATCTGGGTGGTGACTTCCTTGACGTTGGAGCCGTAGGTGATGACACCGGCAGCAGCCAGAGCTGCCTCATCCAGATCGTAGTAGGCCAGGATCTTCTGGGTGTACTGACCCACGGGCACATCACTGTTGCCCATGCAGAACAGGATATCCTCTGCCTTCAGGTGCTCGGCCAGGCTGTCGAAGCTGTCAATCCCCTTGTCGCTGCCCTCAGGCACACAGAGCACGACCTTGTTCTCCAGCAGATCCACACGGCTTTCGGCATCCACAAAGTCCAGGCCCTCGGTGTTCACCTCAGCGGAAGCGGTGCTGTCCAGCTGGTTCATCTGCTTCTGACCGGCGGAGATGAACAGGTCGCAGTCCGCACCCTCCTGGATCTGGGTCTTGAGGGTTCCGGAAGAGTCAAAGTTGAAGCTGAAGGTCACGCCGGGGTTCTCTGCGGAGTAGGTCTCGGCAATGGCGTTCAGGGTCTCGGTCAGGGAGGCGGCAGCAAAAACGATCAGCTCCACGCTCTCGCCGGAGGCAGCCTCAGAGGAGGCGGCAGCGGAGGATGCGGTGGAAGATGCAGTGCTGCTGGAGGAGCCGCCGCAGGCGGTCAGAACAGCAGATGCGGATGCGATGCCGGCAGCGCACAGGAAGCTGCGGCGGGAGATCATAGTTTTCATAGTCTTGCTCCTTACAGTGGGTATGCTTTTGTTGTACTTTTATTTTCACGCCCGGCACCAAAAGCAGCGCCGCGGCGGTGAAACAGACTTATTTGCGGGCGCACTCGCCGTCCAGCCCGGCGGCAATGCGCACCCCGTGCTCCAGGCTGGGCAGGATGTACTCCAGATTCTCCTTCACGGCCTTGGGGCTGCCGGGCAGGTTGACGATGAGGGTCTTGCCCCGCAGCACGCTGGCAGCACGGCTGAGCATCCCGCGCGGGGTGATGCTCAGGCTGTGATAACGCATGGCCTCAGCAATGCCGGGGGCGTTGCGGTCCGCTACGGCATAGGTGGCTTCCGGGGTGATATCCCGGGGGGCAAAGCCGGTGCCGCCGGTGGTCAGGATCAGGTTGACCTGACGGCCATCGGCCAGCCGGATGAGCTGTGCTTTCAGGGCCTTTGCCTCATCGGGCAGGATCATGGTCTCCTCCACCTGATAGCCTGCAGCGGTGAGCATCTCCACGATCAGGGGGCCGCTCTTGTCCTCCCGCTCACCACGGCTGCCCTTGTCGGAAAGGGTGATGACGGCAGCGCGCAGGGGCGGGTTTTCCGGCGGGGGCAGCAGGCTCACCTCGTCCCCCACGTGGATCTCGCCGCCCTGCAGCACCCGGGCAAACACACCCTCCCGGGGCATGATGCACTCGCCGGTCTTCTGCTTGATGACGCAGTCGTTGTGGCACTCTTTGCCGATCTGGGTCATTTCCAGCACCACGTCCCCGATGGCAAAGCGGCTGGTCACGGGCAGATTGCGGAAATCGTAGCCCTCCACCACCAGATTCTCACCAAAGGCACCGTAGTCCACCCAGATCTTCTTGCGGAAGTTCTCGATCTTTTCGGCACTCAGCAGGCTGACCTGACGGTGCCAGTTCCCGCCGTGGGCATCGGTCTCAATACCCCATTCCGGGGTCAGGCGTGCGCTTTCCACTTCGGTCTTGACCGTGCCCCGCTGGGGGCTGGTGCAGATCGCCAGAAGTTTTCCCATAGATTTATCCTCCAATTCGGTACATACCCCGGGTCGCGGGGATGTCCTGTTTCAATTCAAAATGATGTTCCTGGGGCTTTTCCCAGATGGTGGTACGGATGGCAGTCAGCAGCTCTTCGTCAGACGCGCCACTGCGCAGCAGGGCTTTCAGGTCACATCCGGCCTCACTGGCAAGGCAGGGGCGCAGAAAGCCCTGACTGGTCAGCCGCACCCGGTTGCAGGAGGCGCAGAACTTGCCATGGACAGCGGCAATGAAGCCGATGTCCCCTTTCCAGCCCGGCACGGTGTAATAGACCGCCGGGCCGTCGCCCAGCGCGGCACACGCTGCCCCGGGCAGCGGGGCCAGCTCCGGCCAGTGCCTGCGGAAGCGGGCCAGCAGCTCCGGGCCGGAGATACAGGGCATGGCCGCCCCGTAGCCGATGGGCATCATCTCGATGAACCGCACCTGCAGGGGCTTATCCTGTGCCAGAGCGGCCAGCGCTTCCAGCTCACCTTCGTTCACGCCCACCTGGGGCACGCAGTTCAGCTTGACCGGAATGCCGCTTTCCAGCGCGGCATGGATGCCCGCCTGCACGGCGGCAAATTCATCCCGGGCCGTGATCTTTGCAAACAGGGCGGGGTCCAGCGTATCCAGACTGATGTTCACGCTGTCCAGTCCGGCCTCCAGCAGGGCGGGCAGCTGCTGTTCCAACAGGACGGCATTGGTGGTCATGGTGACCTTCCGGATGCCGGGGATGGCTTTCAGTCCCTTGACCAGCTGCTCCACGCCCTTGCGCACCAGCGGTTCGCCGCCGGTGACCCGTACGGTATCCACCCCGCACCGGGCAAACAGAGCGGCAAGGCGCAGGAATTCCTCGTAGGTCAGGATATCCTCCCGTTCCAGCTTGTCCACGCCGTCCGGCATACAGTAGCGGCAGCGCAGGTTGCACAGGTCGGTCACGGAAAGGCGGAGATAGTGGATCTTGCGGCCCTTGGAATCAAACATAGCCGCCCTCCGCCCGGATGTAATGTCCGCTCTTGCCGCCGGTCTTTTCTACCAGATGGATCTCGCCCAGCTCCATGCCCTTATCCACAGCCTTGCACATGTCATAGATGGTGAGCAGGGCGGTGGAAACGCCGGTCAGGGCCTCCATCTCCACGCCGGTCACGCCACTGGTCTTGACCGTGCAGCGTGCTTCCACAGCCCGGCGCTCGGGCAGCAGGTCAAACTCGATCTGCACCTTGGTCAGCGGCAGCGGGTGGCACAGGGGGATCAGCTCGCTGGTGCGCTTGGTGGCCATGATGCCGGCCGGCTACCCGGGCCACGCCCAGCACATCGCCTTTTTTCACGGTACCGCTTTCCACGGCGGCAAAGGCATCCGCATTCATGGTAATGATGCCGTGGGCCGTGGCCTCCCGGGCCGTGACGGGCTTTTCGCTCACATCCACCATCACAGCGTTTCCGGCGGCATCAAAATGTGTCAGATTATTTTCACTCATATTTTTTCACCTTAGTTAAGCTCCCCCTTCGGGGGAGCTGGCAAAGCCGAAAGGCTTTGACTGAGAGGGTTTCAGCAGTGTCCGAAGCCGCAGTTGGGCCAGTGGCACTCGGCGCAGCCCAGGCAGAGGCCGCCCTCGCCCAGACGGGCGATATCCTCGGCGGTGATGGGGTCATCGGCCAGCAGGCGGGGCAGCAGCAGGTCAAAAATGGTGCGCTTGGCGTACATCACACAGCCGGGCAGGCCGCAGACCGGCACACCGTCCAGATAGCTGACCAGGAACATGGCACCGGGCAGCACCGGCGCACCGTAGGTAATAATTTCAGCCCCGGTGTTCCTGATGGCCAGCGGGGTGCGGTCGTCCGGGTCCACGCTCATGCCGCCGGTGGTAAAGATCAGCTCACAGCCTGCGGCCTTTGCTTCCAGAATGGCGGCCGTGATGCCCGCCGGGTCATCGTTGCAGACCTTGTGGAAGGCCATCTCACAGCCATACACCGCCAGCTTTTGCTCGAGGATGGGCGTAAACTTGTCCTCAATACGGCCCTTGAACACCTCGCTGCCGGTGGTGATAACGGCAAACTTCTTCTGGTGGAAGGGCAGCACGTTCAGGATGGGCTTCGGCCCGGCAGCAGCCTGCATGGCCTCCATCTTCTCCTGCTCAATAACCAGCGGGATGATGCGGGTACCAGCCAGCTTGGCTCCCTTTTTCACAGGCAGGTCGCCGTGGATCGTGGCGATCATCATCTGGGGGGTGCTGTTCACTGCCAGCAGGGCCCTGCGGTCGATCTTGAGCAGACCGTCGCAGTCGGCGATCAGTTCGATCTTGCCCTCCCGGGGCTCGGTGCCGTGGATATTCTGACCGGCAGCGGCCTTGTAAAGCAGGGCGGCAGCTTCGTCCTCGTGGAGGATGCCGGGCTTTTTCTCCCAGACATAGAGGTTTTCCTTGCCGATGCTCAGCAGCACCGGAATATCCTCGGGCTGAATGATGTGGCCCTTTTTGAAGCGGGCCCCCTTGAATTCACCCGGGATGATCTGGGTGATATCGTGGCAGAGCACCTGCCCTGCCGCGTCTTCGGTACGAATCAGTTTCATGGTTTCTTCCTCCCCCTGTTACAATGCAGGCATCTGTGCAGCGATCCAGTCGGCCAGCGCTGCGGGCTCGTCCAGTGCAAAATCCGCGCCCGGAACATCCCCCACGATGGCCAGCGGCTCAAAGGAGACAGGCTCCTCCGAGACAGCCTTGCGCACCACCTCGATCTTGGGCCAGCCGCTCTCCTTGAAGCCCTCCATCAGCACCAGATCATAGCCGTGGCGCTCAAACAGGGCCAGCAGATCCTGCTCGTTCAGGCGGAATTCCTCCGTCAGCAGGTAGCGGCTGCCCGAAAAGACCGCCACGCCCTCGGCCCCGGCCTCCCGCAGGCGGAAGCTGTCGGTGCCCGGCACGTCGGGGGTAAAATCGTGGCCGTCATGCTTGATGACCCCCACCTTCAGGCCCCGTGCCCGCAGCAGGGGGATGAGTTTTTCCAACAAAGTCGTTTTGCCGCTGTTGTGCGCACCGCTCACGGCCAGCACGGCCGGGCGCTTCAGGCTCAGCTCGGCAGCAAGCGCCTGTTTCTTTTCACTGTACAAAGTTCAGTACCTCCACTTCTTCGCCCGGAGCCACCGGGCCGCTGCCCGCAGGCAGCTCCACCAGGCAGTTGCAGCCCATCATGGCCGACAGACTGCCCGAGGAATGCGCCTCCGCGTTGCCCTCGCCGGGGATCTCCACCAGGCCGCCCAGCGCTCTGGCCCGCAGAAAGCGGGTTCCCTTGCTGGGCTTGGAAAAGCCGGTGGTCAGCCTGCCCCGGGTGTGCACCGGGATGCAGTCCTCTTCCCGCCGCCCTGCGGCCCGCAGCAGGGCCGGAACGGCATACTGCTCCAGCGTGGCAGCAGCGGCAAAGGGATTGCCGGACAGGCAGAACACCAGCTTTTCTCCCACCTGTGCAGCGATCATGGGGCTGCCGGGCTTCTGGGCCACCCCGGCAAAAACAGGCTCCGCGTGCAGCATTTCCAGCACTGTGGGCAGGTAATCCTTCTGCCCCACCGAAACACCGCCGCTGGTGATCACCGCATCACACCGGGTGAGCAGTTCTTTCATCCGGGCGGCGATCTCCTCCGGGTCATCCGAGCAGTGGGTGCGCTCCACGGCAAAGCCCAGCTGCCGCAGGCGGGCGGCATTCTGGATCCCGTTGGCATCGTAGATCTTGCCGGGAGCCCAGGCCTCACCCGCTTCCAGCAGCTCACTGCCGGTAGCAAGAACACCCACGGTCAGGGGGCGAAAGACCTCGGCATCCGGGATGCCCTGACCGGCCAGCACACCGATGTGCGCCGGGGTCAGCACAGTTCCGGCGGCGGCAATGGGGGCACCGGCGGCGATGTCCTCACCCCGGAACACCACGTTGGCGTTGGGCTGGAGCCGGGCGTAAATGCGCACCTGCTCCTCCCCGCTGTCGGTCAGTTCCTGCATCAGAACGCAGTCCGCGCCCGGGGGCAGGGGTGCACCGGTCATAATGCGGGCAGCACACCCGGCAGGCAGGGCAGCGGCGGGGGCATCCCCGGCGTAGAGCTTCATCACCACCGGCAGGGTGACAGGGGTCTTCTCCCCCGCCCCGGCCGTGTCTGCACTGTGAAGGGCATAGCCATCCAGAGGGCTCCGGTCAAAAGGGGGCTGATCCATCCGGGCGCACAGGTCCCGGGCTGCGATCCGCCCACAGGCATCATCCAGCGGCACCCGCTCCGTGGCAGGCACCGGGAGAGCCGCAGCAGCATCCAGCACCCGGCGCAGGGCCTGGGCTGGCGTGCAAAAAGGCTGTTTCATTGCAAAAATCCTCCATCGCTCCCCGGGGCACAGTTTGCCCGCTATGGCCCGGACAAACTCCCGGGAGATCTCTTTTCGATCGGCAGGTGAAAAAAAGCGGAGACGTTTTGACCGAAAATCAAAACGCCCCCGCAAAAAACCGAACATGGCCCGGAGCGGCAGCCTGCAGGCCGCCACGCCGAGGGAGCCGCTTTCTTTTCCGCTGTTGCAGCAACGGGAAGGAGGCAACGCTCCGGAACGGTGGATGGGAGGAGTTCTTTTTTTCAAATTGCAGCGTTTCTTCTGCGGGAAGGCGGCCGGGTTTCCCCTGCCACCCTTGAATGCCGGCGTTGGCCCTTAGCATTGCGGCGCGGTGTCCTGCCCCCTGCGGGGTTTAGACAGCCTTGCTCAAAGAAGCTCTTGTACCCTATTCAATTGTGTATGATCTTTTAGTCGCAGAAATCATCCACGTCGCTGATGGCTTTTGCATAGCGGCGGGTGAGGTGCTGGGTGGAGAAGAGGAACCGCTCGTTCTGATTGTTGGTCAGCTCTTCGATGTCGGCAAACTCCGGCCTGCCCTGCATGGTCTTCCAGGTCTGCTCGATCTCCTCCGGCGCAAGGCCGTAGGGGGAGCGCTGGAAGTACTTCAGCGGGGTAGCACTGGGGTAGACCCGTGCATTGAAGCGCACCATCTCAGCAAACATAACACAGAGGTCTTTGTCCTCAATGAGCTGGGCGATCATGGCGTAGTTGTCGCTCATGTTGGCGTTGGAGTAATAGTAGGTATCCTTTGCGCCTGCACGGACAACGATATCCTCACACTGGGGGTCCTGCGGCATCTGAGCCAACAGCTCATCGGCGTTCTCCACCTCACTGACCAGCAGTGCGTGGGGCGTGATAAGCGCGGCGGCGCTGCGGGAACGGATGTAACCGGCCAGCTCCTGCGCGGGGGTCAGCTCCGGCAGCTCCGGCGCGGTCTGGGTGGGCTGATCCGCAAAGGGATCGTTTTCAGCCTCCGGCTCGCCGGCCAGAAAATCCAGCAGCTGAGGCTTTGCGGCCTCGTCCTGCACAGTTTCGGCGGCTTCGGGTGCGGCCCCGGCAGCCTGCATTGCTGCAAGCTCTGCGGTCTCCCGCTCCACGGCGGCGATCACATCCTCGCCGGTCTTGGCGGCGCTGCCGTCAAAGCTGCTGCCCGTTTCCTTCAGGCGGCGGGCCGTCTCGCTGGCGGCATCGATGTCGAACACCTCTGCCTTGGGCTTTTTCTTGGCGGCCAGCTCTGCCTTCTGCAGGTCCAGAACGGCCTGCTCCGGGTCCACGCTGCTGTCCACAGTGGTGGTGTAGCCGGGTTTACGTCTGCCAAACAACATGACGATCGTTCCTCTTTCTATGGGATTTATTCAGCTGCTGCGGTGTTCTGGGCGTAGATGCCGCGCTTTTCCAGATCATCGGCCATGTCAGCCAGATCATACTTCTCCAGCGTCTCGCGGGTGGGCACACCGGTGGTGCGGTCCCAGCCGAAGATGTCGTAGAACAGATCCTTTGCCTTTTCCATGTCGGCGCGGTCCAGCTTGGTGGTGCCTTCCTCGAATGCCTTGAAGTCGGGGTCCTTATCGAACACCCAATCGCAGATGGCATCGTGCTCCTGACGCAGGTTTGCGCTGCCGCAGTTCTGCTGGAAGCTGATGGCGGTCATCGCGCGCAGCATCTGGGTGATGCGGGCACCGTCCTCCTGCAGATCGGCCTGGGTATAGGTCTCGCCGGTAACAGCAGTCATAAAGTCTGCCTGCAGATCCAGGTCGCCGTGGTACTCGCGCTCCTTGGAGGGAGACTGGGTCATGGGCCACATCCAGTTGCACAGGGTGGCAGAGTCGTGGAAGTTCTTGTCGTTGACGCAGTATGCAGCCAGCTTTGCCTTGTTCTCGTTGATGGGAGTGTAGGCCTTGGCCTTATCGTAGCAGCCCTCGCCGAAGAAGTCCTCCATGACCTTCTTGGTCACCTCATAGGGAGCACCGGAGCCGGTCTCGCAGACGATCTCGTGGATCATGCAGTCGCGGTTGTAGACGAGGTTGTACAGCATGCCCACCTGCCATGCCTCAGCAGGGCCGTGGTGGTTGGGGAAGCCGTTGTAGATCAGGTTGGAGTTGGTGGCACCATCGTCGCGGTCCAGCCAGCTCTTGGGCAGGCCGAACTTCTCCATCATGGCCAGGGTGCCCTTGGCGATCACGGACAGGTCGCCCTCACCGTAAGCCATACGGCGGATCAGCTCAACCTCCCAGCGGGGATCGCCGGCCTTCTCCCACTCCCAGGGCAGGGAGTCGTACTCAGCCTCGCTGATGTACTTGGTGGCCTCCTCACGGGGCATCCGCAGGATCCACAGCAGGTCGCGGTTCAGGTTGCCGTAGTTGTCCCACAGGCCCATATCGTCCACAGCATGAGACCATGCCAGGTTGATGACCATGGTGCCGTCGCCCTCGTACTTGAAATCGTGCACGCCGTCCGGATAGACGCGGGTGCCGTACAGCACGGGCATACAGGTGTTGGAGTTATGGGTGGGCAGGTCGTAATCGGCCAGCGGATCCACATCGTACTCAGTGTAGCAGCGGATGGGGCAGGAGGAGCAGCCGCCGTTCTTCACGGTGTACTCCGCAGCCGGAGCGCCGAAGTCGAAGTAACCCTTGAAGCAGCGCAGAGCCACCTTGTTGATATCGTTGTAGGGCTGCTCGCCGGTATCCACGGGGCCACCGGGAGCCTTCTTCCACATACGGCCGGGAGCGCCGGACCAGCGGTTCTTGCCGGAGGTGGCGCTGTACTCTGCCCAGCTCTGGGGCTGTGCGGGCACGTTGTGGTTGTTGTTGCCGCCGATCAGGTTGCCCATCATGTAGTTGGACAGCTCCAGCACCTTCTTGGGGTCAGCCACCTTGACGCTGCCGGTGCCGCGGATGGCAAGGCCCTTCAGCTTCTTGTTGCCCAGCGCAGCGCCCAGACCGGCACCGCCGGAGTTGCCGAAGCTGGTGTTCAGGGTGGAGTAATCCACCAGGTTCTCACCGGCGGGGCCGATGGAAGCAGTCTCGAACTCACGGCCGTTCTGCTCCACCATCCACTTGTTGGCAGCAAAGGTACCCTTGCCCCAGATCTCGCTTGCGTCCTCCAGAGAGACTTCGCCGTCCTCGATGCGCAGGTAGACGGGCTTTTCGGAGATGCCGCTGACAACGATGCCGTCGTAACCGGCATACTTCAGCATGGAGCCGATGTGGCCGCCCATGTGTGCATCGATGATGGAGTGGCCCTTGGACCAGGTAGAACGGAAGGTCACGTTCATACGGCCGGAGCAGGGCACGCCGGCACCGGTCAGGGGGCCGACACCAAAGATGACCAGAGCCTTCTCGTCATAGGGGTCCAGCTCCATGGGAGCTTCCTCGTACATGATGCGGTAGGCCATGCCCATACCGCCGATATATTTATGGTATTTTGCGTCGTCCTGGGTGGTGATCTCACCGGTGGTCAGGTTGACGCGCAGGATCTTGCCTGCCCAGCCATAGGTTTCAGCCATTGTTGTTCCTCCTTACAGATCCTTGTAAGCAGCCTGTGCTGCGCTGGTAACGGCATCCCAGTCCACGATGGACAGAGCGCCGGACGGGCAGCCCGCCACGCAGGCACCGCAGGCGATGCACTTGGAGGACTTGCCGGTCTCGGGGTTGACGGTGGGCATGTGCCAGGGGCAGGCCTCCACGCAGGCACCGCAGCCGATGCACTTGTCGGTATCGACCACGCGGATGCCCTGCTCATTGGTGATAATGGCCTTCTGGGGGCATGCGTTGCCGCAGGCGGGATCCTCACACTGGCGGCAGGTATCCGGGAAGTAAACAAAGCAGTTGTCGGTGCCGGACAGCAGACCGTTGCCGTCGCCGTCCAGATTCAGGCGGCGCTGGATCTTGACGCGGCTGATGTAGGAAGAGCACACGCCGTCGTTGGTCAGGGTGCAGTTGATCTCGCACCGCTGGCAGCCGGTGCACAGGTCAGCATTGACCACCAGCAGACCCTGGGGCAGTGCCCAGGTCGCCACAGCACCGGCGTCCACCTGCTTCTGAGAGCAGCCAAAGAGGGACAGCATAGATGCGGAAAGGGTGAGTCCTGCAAGGCTCTTGCCCGAGATCTTCATAAATTGACGGCGGGTCATGTCAGCCGTCAGAAAATCAGTTTTTGCCATAGGTTTCCATTCCTCCGTGAGGTCACTCTGCGCAGAGCACCTCGGTTACATAGAAATAAGAATTGTTGACGATGTCCGTGACCGCCGTGGACGTAATGGTTGCACCGGAAAGCGCATCTACCTGGGTCATGTCAGCGCTGACCGTGTCGGCCGCACTGCCCTGGGTGGTCAGATCAGCGGCCTGCAGCTTGTACTCGGCCTGCTTTTCAGCGGACCAGTCTGCATAAGGCACTGCCTGTTTCTCGCCGTCCTGCGCGCTCTTGCTCAGGCACGCCGCGTACAGCTTGCGCCGTGCCACAGCCTCAGAACTGTTGTCCATCGGGGGGATGAGCGCGTCGTCCATCGGCTGGCCGTTCAGGGCCGAGAGGGTCAGCCCGGCTTCATACATCTTCCGGGTAGCCTCGGCCTCCGGGGAGGTATCACCCGCACGCCATGCGGCGGGGTCGAAGGCCTCAGCGGGGGCAGCGTCGGTCTCGGCGCTGCCTGCGGCAGCAAAAGCCGTGCCGGTGGCCGGGTCGGTCACAGTGTAGCGCTTGCCTGCCAGCGTGAAGGGAGCTGCGCCCTGGTACTGGGCCGTGAACTCCGGATTCACACACTGAGCACCCAGGCTGTCGGTCTCGGCCTGTGCCAGGATCTTCACATCCAGCACATTGCCGTCGCGGTCCAGCGTCACACCGGCCTGCACCTCGCTCTGGAAGCCCTGCTTGCTGCCCACCACATAATACGTGGTGTCATCCAGCTGGTACACCGCGCTCACACCATAGGTGGCAGCGTCGGCATCTGCCAGCGGCAGGGCCGTTCCTGCCACCGTGGTGCGGCTGTGCATCAGCCCGCCAAGGCCAAGCGCCATGGCAAGCGTTGCCGCACCCATGGCCGCATAGCCGGGCAGCCGCCTGCGCCACAAGGACTGCGGCGCATGATTTGCCTGCTTCAATTGTATCACCTGCCTGTTTGATTCAGCTGTGCCCGGAACTCCCGGGCACGAAAACAGCCGTTCCACCTGCTGCAACAGTGCGGAACGGTTTCTTCGTTATAAGAATAACATCTTTTCCACCGGTTAGTCAACGTATACGCACAAATAAAGCCCTACAATTTCTCTCAAAAGCTCTTGCCTCTTGGTGAAATCATTTCTTTTGCCGGATAAACAGTTTCAATCCATATTCCTCTGCCAGCTCCAGCGACTGTACCGTGGGCATACTCTTGCTCACCAGCGCGGGCACACCGGCCCGGATGGCCTTGCGCACCATATCCACCGGCACCCGGCCGCTGGTAAAAAGCACACACTCCGCCAGCGGCACACCCTCTGTCAGGGCGCAGCCCACGGCCTTGTCCAGCGCGTTGTGGCGGCCCAGATCCTCGCACCGGTACAAGATCTTGCCTGCACGCAGCAGCAGGCAGCTGTGCACGGCATGGGTGGCACGATAAAGCGGCAGGCCCTGCCCCATGGCATCGGCCAGCGCATCCACCCATGCGGCGGGGATCTCCCGCTGGGGCACCGGGGCCAGCGGCGGCAGCCGCACCGGGCTGGCCAGCGTCAGGTTATCGGTGCAGCAGCTGGGCACCTCCTGCCCGGCCTGTTCCGCTGCCGCCAGCGGGTGGCGCAGCTGAACGCTTATCTTGAGGCCCTGTGCGCAGACGGCCACCCGCTCCACCTCGTCAGCAGAGGTGATCCAGCCCTCGGTCAGCAAGCGGCCCAGCGCCAGCTGCGGCAGCAGCTCCGGCGTGCAGACCACCCGGAAGGCTGGCTGTTCGTTGACCAGAATGGCCGCGGCGTGCTCTGCCGCCAGTGTCCGCTCGGTGCCATCGGGCATCCGGACGCTCTCTGCCCCCGGTGCTGCACCGAATTGATCCATGATCTGCATTGGGTGTTCCTCCCCTGTCTGTTTTACTCTGCCCCTATTGTAACACGCTTTTGCTCCGCTGAAAAGCGCCTGTGCCCTCTGGAACAAACTGTCGATCCGTGTCGTTTCCATTTTTCCCGGCTTTGTGATATACTACTGTAAAATGACAGAACCATATCCCAGTACCGAGGTGGAATCCAAATTGAAGCAGCTCTTCCGCTCCCTCACGCGGGCACGCCGGGCCTACAAGGACACCCGGAACCATGCCCTGATCCTGCTGCACCGGGCCTCCGCTGCCGTTCTGACAGCCGTGCTGGTGTACAAAGCCCTGACCTATCTTTTTGTTTCTGCCTGCCATGAATGGCATCTGGTCGCTGACACTGCGCTGCTCGCCGGTGAACTATCTGACCAACAACAATGCACATCAGATCTTTACTTCACCGACCATTTTAGGCGGGATCGTGCTCATCGTCCTTCTGGCGGCGTGCTGGAACCTGTACGGCTTTTCCATCCTCCTGCACGGGTTTGCGCTGGCCCGCCGGGGCGAAACACTGCGTCCTGTTTCCCTGTTCATCCGGTCGCTGGGGGATATCCGCCACGTCCTGCTCCCCAAAAACTGGCCCATCCTGCTTTACTGCGCCCTGCTCATCCCCTTTACAGATGTATTCGTGACTTACAACTATATCTCTCAGCTGGCCGTGCCGGAGTACATCCTTGGGCTTGTCCGGGCAAAGCCGCTCTATCTGGTGCTTTTTCTTCTCATTCTGGGTGCGGCGTTCCTGTTCACCCTGTTCTGGGTCCTGGTGTTCCCCCTCTTTACGCTGGAACGCAAAAGCCTGTGGGAAGCCGTTCAAGAGAGCGCTGCCCATGTCAAAACACAGCTGCCCCGGCTGACCGGTGTGCTGCTGCGGTGGAACCTCAGTGCGCTGGTCCGGTCTGTTCTGGTCTTTTTCGGAGCTTCCCTGCTGGTTTACAGTGTGGCGACACTGATCGGCCTGCGGAGCACCCGCGCCATGCTGCTGCTCGCCCGTGCGCTGTATCTGTTGGAGATCCCCTTCTTCGGCTTTTTGCTGGATTGCAAGGTCACCACGGCCCAGTGCACCATCATCGCATTCCTCTACGATTGCTTCCGTGACTGCCCGCCGGAAGAGCTGCCGGAAGGCAAGCCGCACCGCTTTGGCGGCTGGCCCCTGCTCACCGCTGCGGTGGCCGGGGTCACGCTGGCCACCGGGCTGATGGCAGTCTACCTCTATGCCCTGCCCCAGGACGATGCCCTGCTCACCGCCGTGGGCGGCGTGACCCCGCTGGTCACCTTCCACCGGGGCGACTGCACCGTGGCCCCCGAAAACACCCTTCCCGCCTTCCGGTCGGCTATCCTCAAGGGCGGTGACCGCATCGAGCTGGATGTGCAGATGACCAGCGACGGCGTGGTCGTGGTGACCCACGATTCAAACCTGAAACGCTGCACCGGCAAAAACGCAAAAGTCTATGATCTGACCTACGCCGAGGTGGCACAGCTGGACGCAGGCCGCTGGTTCAGCAGCCGCTTTGCCGACACCCGGATCCCCACCCTGGAACAGGTGCTGCAGCTCTGCCGGGGCCGCATCGGCCTGAACGTGGAGATCAAGCCCAGCGCCGCCACCCCTGCTCTGGAGGCTGAGACCGTACGCCTGCTGCAGGAATACGGCTTCGACAGCTCCAACTGCGTCATCACCTCCCAGAGCTACGAGACCCTGCACAAGGTCAAGGCGCTGGCCCCTGAGTACCCGACTGGTTACATTCTGGCTCTGGGCGTAGGCAACTATTACGACCTGCCCGATGCCGACTTTTTCAGCGTAGAGACCACCTTTATCACCTCCGGCATGGTCAACGCCGTCCATCTGCGGGGCAAGACTGTGTCTGCCTGGACCATCGACCGCGAAAAGGTCGCCACCCACATGCTGGAGCTGGGCGTGGACGACCTCATCACTGACAAGCCCGACATGGTGCAGGACCTGCTGGCCCGGAATCAGCAGGTGGACGACAGCCTGATCGACTTCCGTGACCTGCTCAACGCCCTGCTCCACCCGGAGCAGCCTGCCGACTTCTCCGATGACGCGGAGGAGACCATCACCGATGCCGTGGAAGATCCGGAGGAGTTCGTGGACGCGGCGTAACACAGCCCCCTCTTTCTTGCGGCATCATTGAACCAACGGTCTGTAAAAGTAAAACATCCCCGCACGGCCTGCCGAAACAGGAAGTGCGGGGATGCCTTTTTGTTCAGAGGAACGGGTTATAGAACCTTCCAAAGCGGATGGTCACGGTCAGGCTGATGAGCAGCAGCACCACGCCCACGCCCAGGGCAATGAAGTCCCGCCGGGCAAAGGGGCGCCGGGTGTACCAGGTGCGCTTGCCATTCTTGCCGAAGCCGCGCAGCTCCATCGCATTGGAAATGGTGTCGATGCGGTTCAAGCTCGTCAGAATCAGCGGCAGCAGGATACTGACCGAATTCTTCAGGCGCTTGAAGAACGGCTCGCTGCGGCCCAGCTCGACGCCGCGGGCCTGCTGTGCCTGGCTGATGCTGTGGTAATCGCGCTGAATATCCGGAATGTACCGCAGCGCAATGGCGACGGAATAGCCGACCTTGTATGAGATGCCGATGCTGTTCAGGCTGGCGGCGAACTCACTGGGGTTCGTGGCCGAGATGAACAGAATGGCCACCGGCAGCGCGACAAAATATTTCAGCGAGATGTTGAACATGTAAAACAGCTGCTCGGCGGTCAGGTCGTACCGCCAGAACAGATGGCAAAGCACCGTGCGGGTGCCGTAGAGCGCCGTGCCCTGGTTCGGGTCGAACAGGAAGATGAACAGGTCGTTCAGCGCGAGGAACACCAGCATGAAGGTCATCATAAACCGGACTTCCCGGAATTTGATCCGGCTCAGCCTGAAGGCCAGCAGGCTGACCACCAACAGCCCCAGCAGCACCCAGGTGTTGTAGGTGATCATGCTGGCAAAGGTGAACAGCAAAAAGAATGCCAGCTTGGTGGTGCCGGTCATTTTGTGAACAACGCTCTCCCGGGGGAGATAATTCAAAACAGTCTTAGCGGCCACCCTCTCTCACCTCCCGGTCCTGCTCAATAAATCTCTTCTACAAATTCCTGTGCGGGCGCAATGCCGCAGCGGTTGGCCAGCGTGTAAAGGCTCGTCTCCTTCAAGGCCGCCTGCTCGATCAGCGCCGGGTCACAGAGGATGGCCGCAGCGCTGCGGTCCGCAATCAGCTGCCCATCACAAAAGGCCAATGCGCCCGCGGGGTGTATTCCAGCATCAGATGCATATCGTGGGTGATCATGACCACGGTCACGCCCTGTTCGTTCAGCCCGCGCAGGAACTCCATAATGTCGGTGTAATGGCGAAAGTCCTGGCCCGCCGTCGGTTCGTCCAGAAGGATAAGTTCGGGCTGAAGCACCAGCACGCTGGCGATGGTTACGCGCTTTTTCTGGCCAAAGCTCAGCGCGGAAATTGGCCAGTTCCGGAACGGGTACAAGCCGCAGACCTTGAGGGTCGCCTCCACCTTTTCCCGGATCTGTTCCTCGGTCAGGCCGGAGCGCTGCAGGCCCAGCGCGACCTCATCGTAGATCATCGTCTTGGAGATCATCTGGTTCGGGTTCTGCATGACATAGCCGATATGCCTGGCGCGGCGGCGGATGTTCTCCTCAGCCAGCGGCTTGCCGTTCAGGAAGATCCCGCCCGCATCCGGGGTCTCGAAGCCGCAGATCAGCTTGGAGAGCGTTGACTTGCCCGCGCCGTTGCGGCCCACGATGCTCACCATCTCCCCCTTGCCGATGGAAAAGCTGACATCCCGCAGGGTCTGCTGGCCCTTCTGATAACCAAAGCTCAGGCCCTTTACCTCCAGCAGCGGCTCCCGTTCTGGCTGCGCGGCGGGCCGGGGCCGGGCCGTGAACCAGTCCCGGAGCTTTTGGGTGTCGGTATCGTCCAGCACAAGGCCGTCCACATGGGCGGGGTGCTTGTCCGGAGTGATATCCACCCCGGCATAGCGCAGAGCCGTGACATACAGCGGCTCCCGGATGCCGTTTTCCGCCAGCAGGCTGCCCGAGAGCAGCTCGTCCGGGCGCAGGTCGGCCAGAATGGTGCCCTCGTTGACCAGCACGATGCGGTCCACGCTGCGCCACAGCACATCCTCCAGGCGGTGCTCAATGATCAGGACGGTCGTATCGGTCTTGTGCTGGATCTCGTCGATCAGCTCAATGGCCTGCTTGCCGGTAGCAGGGTCCAGGTTTGCCAGCGGCTCATCGAAGAGCAGGATCTTCACCTCGTCGACCATCACGCCCGCGAGGCTCACCCGCTGCTTTTGGCCCCCCGAAAGCTCGTGTGGAGCGTAGCCGAGGTGGTTCTCGATGCCGACCAGCTCGGCGGCGCGGCGGGTGATCTCGTGCATCTCGTCCTGCGGGGTGCAGCTGTTTTCCAGTGCAAAGGCGATGTCCTCCCCCACCGTCAGCCCGATGAACTGGCCGTCCGGGTCCTGCAGCACCGTGCCGACGTGGCCCGCCAGCTCAAAAAGACTGCTGTTGGGCGCGTCCACACCGTCTACCGTCAGCCTGCCCGTGCATTTGCCGGGGTAAGAGAACGGGTTCAGGCCGTTGATGCAGGCCGCCAGCGTGGATTTGCCGCTGCCGGACGGCCCGGCGATCAGCACGCGCTCCCCGGGGTAGATATCCAGATTGATGTCATGCAGCGTGGGCTGCTTCTGGGCCCGGTACTGGAAAGAAAAGTTGCGGAATGAGATGATGGGTTTACGTTCTGCCATGGGTATGGTACCTCAGCTGTTCATCAAAAAAGCCTTTCCAACGGGCCGGACGGCGCAGATGGAAAGGCCGGGTTTCATGCGGGGATCACTCCTGTCCAGAGAGCCCTTCTTGGCGATGGTCTTGGTGTAGGCCAGAATCAGCAGGCCGCCCACGACCACAGCCGTGATGCTGTTGGACACAGCAGCAAACGCACCCTGTGCAAAGACCTTTCTTGGCGGGCTCGGCGTAGATCAGGCAATATCCAGCACGGGGGCCACGAGGATCCAGGCCAGCAGATGGGCCACGATATTGGCCAGCGCAAAGAAAGCCACCTGCTTCTTGCTGAACTCGCCTTCCTGCAGGTTCAGCTTCTTGGAGAACAGGCCCACCACAACGCCCACAAAGGCGGAGGCGATGACCCAGCTCCACCAGGGGCTGCCGCCCCAGGACAGGTCGTCATCGGCATGGACACCTTTGTGGATGGGGCGGTCACCTTCCGGCCCGGGCCGGTCTACCGCTGTGCCCAGTGCGGCGGCTTCGGCGTGCTGGACGAGATCAACATGGCCAAAAACGAGGCCCTGGCCGTCCTCCACGCCGTGCTGGACTTCCGCCGCGCCATTGATGTGCCCGGCTACGAGCGCATCCCGCTGGCCGAGGAGACCCGCTTCATCGCCACCATGAACTATGGCTACGCGGGCACCCGGGAGCTGAACGAGGCCCTGACTTCCCGCTTTGCAGTCATCCAGATGCCCACCATCACGGAGGAAAACCTTGAAAAGCTGCTGCGGGCCCAGTTTGCCGACCTGACGGACAAATATGTGCACCAGTTTGCTCTGCTCTTCCTCGACCTGCAAAAGAAATGCGACAGCGCCGAGATTTCCACCAAAGCGCTGGATCTGCGCGGAATGCTGGACGCTCTGCGCCTGATGCGCCTGGGCGTGGCTGCGGGGCCTGCGCTGGACATGGGCATCACCAACAAGGCCTTTGATTCCTACGAGCAGGGGCTGATCCGGGACGTGATCGCCGCCCGCATCCCGGCCAGCCTGACGGCTGAAAAGCTGTTCCGCTGATGGATGCCCGGAGTTATACCGCCGAGGAGCGGCGGGCCGCCAATCAGGTGTGGGCGGCGGCGGGAGCCTACGGCTTTGAGCCGCTTTTCCTGGCACGCAACACCGACGGCACGATCGATTTTTATATGAACTGTGTCGTGGGGCTGGTGCACAAATACTATGGCGACGACCTGCTCCGCGATCTTTTTGCTACATGGGACGGCGATCTCCGGGAGAGCCAGCTGGATGATCTGACATGGCTCTACCTCGAAAGTGCGGTCTATCTGCTGGAGCTGCCCCGCCGCCCGGTCCTTTCCGAGCTGCGCCGGGCCCACGCGGACTATTTCTTCGGCATCCAGTACAAGCTTTCGCGGCAGGAGTGGATGGCAAAAAATCAGCTGGTCTACACCATGCAGGCCGACCGCTGGCGCACCGTACAGGGCAGGCATCCGCCTGTAATGACTCCCTACGAGAGCCGGCTGGCAGAGGCACTTTCTCCCTCCCAACCGCCCCAGCCCGGCCAGCTCAAGGGTGAGCTGCTGGGCCTGTTTGCAAGGTTTGCCCTGTTTGACGGCAGGATCCGGCACAAAGTGGGGCTTCATCTGCATCTGGAGGGGCTGCTGGCCTCTCTTGCCACCAAAACGCTGCCCACCCAGATGATCAAGACCGACCGTCTGACCGTGGAGCACTCCGGTTCTGTGGAAGCGGGCGGCTCCGGCCCCATGGCAGACAAGCGGCTGGCCCACATCACCCTGCGGCAGAATGCCGCCGAGGACCGCGCCTACATTGAAAGCTGCTTTGGTCGTTCCCTCTATCCGCCCGAGCGTCTGCGCAAGGCCGAGCAGGCGCTCTGCACCGGGGCGCACCTCGGGTGCCGCCTCTGGTTTGCCTCCGGCGTGCCCAGCCCGGAGCAGGCCCCCACACCGGAGGCAAAGCACCTGGCCGAGCAGGCTCAGCTGCAGGCCGACCGCAACCGCGCCTACTACGCCAAAAACCGGGCGCTTCACCGCAGCGTAGTGCTCCGGCTCACCGAGCAGATTCGCAACTGCATTCTGGTCCACCAGCAGCCCAATGCCCGGATCGCCCGCAGCGGCGCTCTGGACCCGGAGCGGGTCTGGCGCGCTCCCCTTCTGAACGACAGCCGGGTGTTCCGCTGTGCCGAGGAGGAGAATCAGCCCTCCTTCACCGTGGACCTGCTGCTGGACGCGTCGGCTTCCCGGCTCCACTGTCAGGAGGTCATTGCGGCGCAGGGCACGATCCTGGCCCAGAGCCTTGCCGCCTGCGGCATCCCGGTGCGGGTCAGCAGCTTCTGCAGCCTGCGGGGCTATACGGTTCTGCGGGTGCTCAAGGGCTTTGCGGACAAAAGCCTGCAGGGGATCGACCAGTATTTTGCATCGGGCTGGAACCGCGACGGCCTTGCCCTGCGGGCGGCAGGCGATCTGGTCAGCTTTGACCCCGGCCCTGCGCCCCGGCATCTGCTCATCCTGCTGACGGATGCTTCCCCAAACGACAGCCACCGCGTACCACCCAGCCCGGAACAACCGCTGGGTTGTGATTACGGCAGCTCCTACGGCGTGGACGATGCCGCCGCCGAGGTGCGCACCCTGCGGCGCAAGGGTCTGCGTGTTTCTGCCGTGTTCATGGGCGAGGACAGCTCCAGCCACGATGCAGAACGCATCTACGGAAAAAATCTCGCCCGCATCCGGGGCATGGATCAGCTGGCACGCGCCGCTGGGCGGCTCATCCAGAATGAGATCCGGGAGCTGGGCGATTGAATCCTGCCACCACAAAAGGCTTCTCCGACGGGAGAAGCCTTTTCCATTTACAACCAATTCGTTTGTCTGCATCCCCGAATTTCCAAAGTATTTTGGTTTTTGTCAAACTTATAGTTGTATTTTGTTGTTGTCTATGTTATAATGCAGGCAGAGAACAACCGATGGATGGTTTCCGACACATCATCCAAAACCAGAGAGGAGACCCGCTATGGATGCCAGCCGCTATTTTGAAGAGATGCACCGTGCCATGTCCGCACAAAAAAACAATTCTTCCCTGCTCCTGACCGTCAAGGTACAGGACCTGGGCGGCGCTGATGCCTATCTGGAGCTGCGGCAGTCTCCCAATGGCCGCGCCCGGGTGTTTTACTCCACCATGGGCCGCCGCAACCTGAACTTCCAGCTGTTCCGCAAGGGCTGGCAGCTCTGCCACAACGCATCCGGCGAGATGACAGGGCAATTCCCCACCCGGGCCGAAAACCTGCTGGACAGTGCGGACTTTTCCGCCTGCATCCGGGATGACACCCTGGACGCGGGCCGTACTGAGATCATTCTGCGGGAGCTGCGCCGCGCGGCAGGCACCTCCCGCTCCTGCCTGCCTCAATCTGCCCGGGAAGGTGCCATGATCACCGTGGAGAGCTTTGTGGGCAGGGGCGGCGAGTGGAACTACTGGTCCACCCGTGCCGCCGACTGCCTGCCCATTGCGGCAATCCTCTGCTGGCTGGGCGATTTTCTGGCCGGAACGGAGCGCCGCACCCTGCAATCCAGCCCCGAAGCCATGGCACTGGCCGCCCGCTGGCAGGCCGAACTCGCCTCCCCCTTTGCGCAGCCGGCTGACTGCGCCCAGCGTCCTGCCCGCACGGTTTCACCTTCCGCGCCCTGCCGTGCCGCGCAGCAGGTGCAGAACCCCCGCTGGCAGAGCATCCTTGCCGTGCTTGCAACCGTATGAGAACAACAGGCGGTGCCGAAAATCTCCGGCACCGCCTGTTGTTTTCTGTTTTACTGTGCGGATGCGGCATCCACCACATGGCCCCCCAGCACAGAGGTGGTCACTGTGCCCACACCGCCGGGCACCGGGGTGACAGCCTCCACGATGGGTTCCGCCTCATCAAAGCGCACATCGCCGCAGAGCTTACCCTCTTCATTGACGTGGATGCCCACATCCACCACGACCTGACCTTCCCGCAGGCAATCGGCCCCGATGGCTCCCCGCCTGCCCATGGCGACCACCAGCACATCGGCCTCCCGGCAGAGGGCGGGCAGGTCCCGGGTGCGGGAATTGCAGAGGGTCACGGTGGCGTTCTCCCGATCCAGCATCATGGCGGCGGGCTTGCCCACCACCAGGCTGCGGCCCACGACCACGGCCCGTTTGCCGGACAGCGGCACGTTGTAGTGTTTCAGGATCTCAAGGCAGGCCTGCGCCGTGCAGGGCGGATAGCCGATGGGCATGTTGGTAAACACACCAGCCATCGAGCCATCCGTGATGCCGTCCACATCCTTTTCCGGGGCAAGCGCCCCCTGGATCCTGCGGTCATCGAACCGCTTTGGCAGGGGCCGGAAGATCAGGCACCCGTGAACCGATGCATCCCCATTGATCTGCCGGATCACATCCAGCAGTTCCTCCTGCGTAACATCTTCCGCCAGATGGAACTGCCGCACCTCCACGCCAACCTTACCGCACCGGGTGATGATCCCCTTTTCATAAGAAATGTCATCCTCCCGCGCGCCGACCCGTACCACAGCCAGCGTGGGCACGATACTCTTTTCCTTCAGCGCAGCACAGCGCGCGGCGTTTGCTTCGTTCATGGCAGCCACCACGGGCGCACCCTTCAAGATCTGAGCCATTTTCTTCTCCCCTCACTCATTTGATACAGTCTGATAGACCCTGTCAGCCTGCGGCACAAACTCGGCCAGCAGCTGTTCCGCTCTGGCCTCCAGCGCATCCGCATGGGCTTTGTCTGCCATCAGGC
>VOFB01001934.1_pt1 | contig 41407 bp, 68 predicted proteins | sample 5384141 | NCBI WGS metagenome assembly VOFB01 (sample SAMN12384721, study PRJNA508395) | human gut metagenome | isolation source: healthy gut A | host: Homo sapiens
TCGCTATGGCGGTTAATATTATTGTTCTGCCTCAAGTGGGCGAGGCAGTAGCTAAGGTAACTTCTCCGTGGCAGTACGTGTCGGCCGATGTGGCGGGCGTGCAAAACGACGAGTGGTTCATACAGAAAGAAAACGAGCTTAAAGCCGATGTGGTGCGCAAATACTTGCACGAGCTCATCGACACCGCGGTTCCCGATGCGGGTTGGGGTTTGGCGCAGAGTGCGGCGAACGCCAAGAACGTGCAAACGGAAGGCGCCAATCCTGAAACTGTGTACACCATCTCGTCGCAACCAACCGATGCCGGAGAATACGCGGCGTCCGCCTCTCAGGGCTTGGTTCAGGGTGATAGCCTGTCGTTTGTGGGCGCGCCCTCTGCATCCCAGGCGGCCAAGCAGGTTGTTATTTCCGCCGTTGATTCGCGCAACTTAGGCCAGGCCGCCAACGTCTACGACGCGTTGTGGTCGGCTACGAAAGATTGGGACAATAAGCCCGAGCAGGTCGATTCGCTCTATGACGAAGCAGCAGCTGCGCTCGATTCCGACTTTTCCCAGGTGGTTGTGCGTTATGCCTACGATGCGGGCTCGGGTATCGAGACGGTGACATATGCGGGCGGTCACAAATGCAGCGCGATTTGTCGTCGTACAACAACATTCGCGCCCTGAAATATCCCGTGGCAATCACGCTGTTTTTGTTGGGCATCTCGTGATTATGGCGTTCGCCATTCGCAAGAGCCTGCGCTATTTTGACGATCTAACTTCGTTTCGCTGCGCGCGGTGCTCGTTGACAAGCGCGTCGCTCGCTTTCCGAGCGAGCTTTCGCTTGCCGAGGAATCGATTAACGATATCAAACGCAAAAACGATGCTGAGCAGCGTGCCGCCGTTGCCGCCGAGCGTCGCAAGAATGAACTCGTTGCGTATTTGGCGCACGATACCAAAAACGCCGCTCACTTCCATCACGGGGTATCTCACGTTGCTCGAGGAGGCGCCCGATATGCCCGTTGAGCAGCGTCAGCGATATGCTCACGTGGCGCTGTCGAAAGCGTACAGGCTCGATGCTATGCTCGACGAGTTTTTCGAGATAACCCGCTACAACTTAGGCGCCATCTCCATTGAGCGCGAGCGCTTCGACTTGGCGCTGTTCTGCTATCAGGTTGCGGAAGATTTTACCCTGGAAGCGGGAAGCGGGGAATCGATTTGAAGGTGAACGCCACCGAAGGCGATACGGTATTTGCCGATGCCACGAAAATGGCGCGCGTGCTTTCGAATGTGATTAAGAATGCGGTGGCGTATGCCGACCCCTGATTCGACCATTTTGATTGACGCTCATGCCAAGCCCGATGGGGCGTTCAAGATCGAAGTCACGAACCAGGGACGCGAAATCAGCCCCGAGCATCTCAAACGCATTTTCGAAAAGTTCTATCGCGAAGACGATGCGCGCGCCACGCGCCAGGGCGGGGGCGGGCCTCGGTTTGGCGATTGCGCGAGAGATCGTCGCGCCCATAACGCACCATCGATGCGACGAGCGAAATGGCGTGACTCGCTTTGTAATCGATATTCCTGCGTCGAAGTAGGGAATCTCCTTCGTGGGGCTTTTTGTAAACGCATGGGCAACGGTGCGAAGAATCCGCGAAAGACGTTGACTCTCCCATTATGGGATAGTTTAGGGTATCTCCTGCACAAAGATGAAGGCGCGCGGGCGCGCCATAAAGGGAGTAACGAACATGTCTGAACAGCAGCTCGAAGTGAAGGAATTGATCATCCACCCTTTTGCCGAAAAACTGGCTCAGGACGGTTGTCATTGGCTCGGCCAGGCGGCGAGCATTCTTACCGCATATTCCTCTATTTATGCAGGCGTGGTTTGTGACCGAAACGACCGATTCGGCGCTCATACTGGCCCTCGCTTTCGCTGTGCTCCATGCTGCCGCAGGGGCTTGCTCGCCCGCTTGGCGGCGTGGTGGCCGACCGCTTCAATCGCAAGTACGTGCTCATTGCCGCCGATGCTCTTCGTGGAACCATGGCATGATCATGGGCATGATTATTGCCATGGGCCATGTGTCGGTGCCGCTCGTGCTTATCATGGGCGCGCTGCGCAGCGTGGGTCAGGCGTTCCACATGCCCGCCATGGAATCCACGATGCCGCTGCTCGTGCCGAAAAAGCACGTGGTGCGCGTGAATACCATGAATCAGAGCCTGTGGTCTATGGCGCTTGTGGTCGGCCCAGTTCTCGGTATTTTCTTGTACACCGTGGTGGGCTTCCAGATGGTCATGTTCCGAATGCCGCCGGCTGCGCCGTTGCGTTTGGCTCGCGCTTGCGAAGATTCCCGATTTCCACGACGATTCCGACGAAGCGCGTCATCCTATCGCAAGCTTGAAGGCAGGCTTTGCAACGCTGAGCGCCGATAGGGGCCTGCTCATTTTGTGCGGCATCGTCATGGCGATTATGGCCATGTACACGGGCATCAACTCGCTCTTCCCACTTATGACGTACGACCACTTCCACGGCGACGGCTATGCAGCTTCGCTCATCGAGGCATATATGGCGCGTTCTCGCTTGTCGGCATCGCCATTCTGTTTATATGGGGCGGCGGCAAGCGCCTGTTGCGCGTGGTGGCGTTCTCGGGCACGTTCTCGGCATCATCCTCATTGCTACGGGTCTTCTTTTCGCCGAGCATGTTCTTCTGGTTCGCGGTGCTCACGGCAATCTCGGGCGTTGTTGAATCGATGTACAACGGCCCGCTTCTCGCTGTGGTGCAAAGCGCGTTCCGCCCGAAAAAGCTCGGTCGCGTTATGGGCCTGTTCAGCACGGTGACGGCACTTTCTTCGCCTATCGGATTGGGTCTCGCGGGCACCTGTGCAGAATTTACCGGCGTTGCCATGTGGTTCGTGATTTCGGGCGTGGTGGTTACGGCGGGTGGTTTGGCGATTGGTCTTTTGCCGTCGCTTCGCAAACTCGACCGCGAAGTCGCTGCCACTTTTGATGAGGTCGATGTAAGAAAACGAACCCGACGGTTGAAAATGCCGCCGAATAAGCGAAAATCCTCCTGATGAATTAATCGATGCGGCGTGTCTTCGCAGGCGCGTCGCATCGTTGTGTGAAAAGGGGCGTCTGTGGTCATTCTGGGTGCGTTGGTGAACGGCATTGCCACGGTTATCGGCGGCGTGCTTGGCTTGGTGTTCAAGCGTCGTGTATCGCAGAAGCTGGGCGATTTTCTTATGCAGGGCCTGGGCCTGTGCGTGATGCTCGTGGGCGTGCAGGGCATGGTGAAAGGGCAAAGCATCACCATTACCGTGCTCTATCGTTGTTGGCGGCATTCTGGGCTACTGGATCGACATCGATGCGGCGATTCACCGTTTTGGCGATTGATTCAGCGTAAGCTCGACGTCGCATTCAAAGGATCGACGGCGCTCGGCAACTTTTCCGACGGCTTTGTTGCCGCCACGCTGTTCATCTGCATTGGAGCCATGGCGATTCTTGGCTCGCTGCAAAGCGGCTTGCAGCTCGATCATTCCACGCTGTACGCCGAGGCCCTTATCGACATGGTCGTGGTTATGGTGATGGCCACGACGTTGGGCGTTGGCGTGCCGTTTTCAGGCGTGCGTGTTCGTGTATGAGGCGGCGTTGAGCTTGGCCGCCAGCGCGCTTGCGCCCCTTCTTACCGATGCCGTTATTGCCGAAATGGTGTGCGCGGGTAGCTTGTTGCTGCTCGCCATTGGCATGAACATGCTGAAAATCACCGATATCAAGGTAGCGAATTTTCTGCCCGCTGCATTTCTTCCCATTGCGCTGTGCGCGATTCCCGGCCTGATGTAGCCGAGGCGGTTCGCGCCCTTACGCGCAGCCGAAGCGCTCTTTGAATTCGATTCGCCCTTGGTTCTTTTGCGGAGCCTCAAACATTTTGACGCCGAGCCATCTTAAAGACGGCTCGGCGTTTTCTTTAGAAGCCGCTATTCCGTTTCATTTCGTCGGCTTGCGATTTCGTCATGCCCGTCTCGAATACTTCGCCGCTCTTTTTTGCCCGTGAGCACGAGCAGCCCATTCGCGTCATAGCTTTCGGTGCATTTCGTCGTAATAGCCGAGCCCTTGACCTGTGGAGTCGCTCATAAACATGCGGAATTCATCTGTGAGCACATTGACGCTCATTACCCGTTGCCCGAATTGAGCTCCTGCACGATGCTTGCGCAAAGCATGCCGGCCTTTGTAAGGTCGTCTGCGCTCTCCCATTTCTCGGCACTGTAGAGGCCCGAGAACGCCACGAGCTGCTCTGCCAAATTGATAGGCGCGCAGCCGATGGTCGCTGTATGGGGCGAATATCCTCCCTCGATGTGTCGTAATCGAAGCCCGTGTAAATCACATACCACATATTTTTTCGCCATTAACGGTTTGGTATCCGGCGAAGGCGTTCGTCGTGTATACGACGGCGTCTGTTTCGTTCGTCGTTTCGCCGTATTCGTGCACGGTGGCTTCTGTTGTGAGCTCGTACGATCCCGACGATGCGCTCAAGCCGCATTGCTGGGCGAAGTCGTCGATGGTATTCGATGTAATCGGTCCAATAAGGGTACGCCGGAAACGACGATGCTGTCGGGCGTGGCGGAAGCGGGCTGGTAGGTGCCAGCTTTCTTGTCGAGCCGTGCACCAGGAACATCGCCCCATTGCCGTATTCGACCGAAACCGAGGAATAGTCGCTTGCGGAGCCAGCGGAGCTGTCGACGTAGGGCATGTCCCTCGTCGTGTCTTTTCCAGTTCACGCTGTCGCCGTTGGTGGAATACGACGGGGCGGCATATCCCCAAGATGTTTCCGACAGTGGGCGTTTTGGTGCTTGCCCCATGAGTTGTGATGAATTGCTCGCCTTCGCTGCCCAGGGCAAGCACGCGCGAGACTTGCAGAATGTTCCGGGCGCTTCGGTTACCTCGGGCGCCTCTGCGTTCGCGTCACTTTCTTCGGGCTGGGCGGGCGCGTTTTGCTTGTCGCCGCCCTGAATGGCCTGCTCGGTTTGTGCCGGCTGCTGAGAGGGCGCGATGACGTCGACGTATACGCGGTAGGCGGCGTAGGCGGTTCCGTCGGCAAGCGCCAGCGCCAGGCCACGAGCACCACGAGGGGAACGCGTCGGCGGCTGCGCTGAGTGGTTTCTTGACGGCGCTCTTGAGCGTTTGGTTCGATGCCTCGCCAGCGGGGGCGTCGCTTTGGGGCACCAGGGTTCGTTGCGGCGTGAGTAGGTGAGACGTTGTCGGTTGAATTCGCGTTCGGGGTCGTTTCAGGCGTGTAGATGTCGGTGGCCATGTCGGCGCTTGGGTTTGGCGGCAGGGGAGCCGCTTCCTCAAGATTGGCCCCACATGTGGCGGCTTGCGCGCAGGCGGCGGCGTTCGGGTGGGCGACGCGCGCTCCGCATGCAGTGCAGAATTTCGCGTCGTCTTGCAGTTGCGCGCCGCATTTCGTACAGAACATCGGTTACCCCTCATTTCTCGGTGCAATCTTCGTTGAACCTATCATATCGAAATCGCAACAACGAAATAGAGATGCTAACCGAGTAAAAATCGAAGCTTTCGTCGAGCGCTTGCTCGGCTTTTGTGCGATTCGTGGCTTGATATGGTCTGCGGATGGGCTTTCGCGTGCAGGTTTTTCTTCGGCGGAGGCTAATTGGTGTACTGCTCGATATAGTCCAAAAAGCGCCTGGCGGGAATGCAGGTCGGTTTTCGAGTAAATGCGCTTCATGTGCGTGTGCGCCGTGCCGGGCGCGATGCAGAGCTCCTCGGCGATTTTTGCCGTGTAAGGCCCATGGCATAGAGCGAGTACCCGGTCTCGCGGTCGGAAAGCAGGAACTGCTTCTGCATTTCCTGGGCGCTCGCACGCACGATCGCCTTGCGCATTTTCGGTGCCAGGCGCGGCTTCGTCCCTAATGCCGAGCAGCCGCTGCACGCTTACCGCGGTCGCTTTGTTGCAGCGGTTTCGTCTCGTTCGAGCATAAGGAATTGAAGGAAGATGAACTGGGCGGAAATGAGCAGCAACCCTGCGCACAGCGCCGTTGGCAGAGAGGTTGAGGGGGAATTGCATGTAAAGCCCGATGCTCGATACGCGCACAATCGAGCGCGGCAGAATGAACACCGCCCAGCCGGCGATTGCATAGTAGTACGTGTCGCGATGGCCATAACTGGAAAATGCGATAATCAGATAGAGGACGAAGCCCGTCATGGTGACGTTCATAGCATTGCCGAATACGGCCCCTGATATCGAGGCGGTCGGGGAAAAATCGCGAACAGCAAAAAGGGGCGATGGATCCCAAGCCTTGCATAATGACCCAGGCGCCAATAGTCATGGTGTTCTTCTTGCCTTGATGGTGCCCCAGAGCAAGCCGATGAATATGCCGTCGATGAGCAGGGCGTACAGCAGTCGCGTGACGCGTGAACGGAATGGCGGCTCCGTCGGGGGAAGCCTTTCAAAAGCCGATGGCGATAGGACATGAGGAACGCATCCTATGGCAATAATGCCGAGGAACCGTACGCTGTCGGCGTTCTTTTGAGCGAAATGGAAATAGCCGCGCGAGGCCGATTTCCGTCTTTATTTCCGCGGGCAGGGGTTTGCGCCTCGCGGCGTCGATGGCCGCGTATTGCGTGACCACCGCTATCGCAAAAAGGAAGCAGTGGATCATGCGCGGAATGAACGAGAGCACGTACAGAATCGTTTCGCTGGCGATCATGGCTCCGAGCACGATGATGATGGCCGTGGTACATGATGCGCCGCGGCAGCGACGCAGCCAATAGAATATGCAAATCCACGCCGATGCGGTTACGAGGGTCGATGCCGCCATGCGGGCCACGGTGAAGCCGGGCGCGTTCGCTTCGATGAGCGCGACTGCGACGATTCCTATTGCCTCAAGCGCGATGCAGAGGTTTGTGCTGTGGAAGATGGCGCGCTTGGGGATAGTTTTGTTGGTGAGGCCGAGCACGACCATGAGTATAAGCAACGGAACAAAGTGAGATGAACGACGCCCCGTCGGTATAAATGCCCGCATCGGTTCCCATGTAGCTGCCGTATGCGCCCACAATCATGCCGGTACGTGCCAGCATGAGCCCCATCGAAGTTGGCAGGAGGGTCAAAAGCAGCTCTTTCGTATTTCTGTGCCGGCAATTCCCCTCTGCTGCTCGGCAGCGTTTGCTTCTTCGCCCTGATTCACGATATCCCCTTCTATCCCCTTCTATCCCCTGTGCATCATGCGCGGTTCCTCTTGCGCATAATGGGGACTCAAACGAGGCAATTATAGCCCGAGCCTGTACTCCCTATAAATGCCCTCAAAGAGGGTATGGGGCATTTTACGTCTAGGGCAATATTGATTTTGTTGAATTGAGCTTCATTTTGATGAAGCGAAACACGAATGTGAGGGGGACCACTCATGAGTGAAGCAAACGAGGCGGCCGGACGACTGAAGGGGAGAAAGTTACGCCGAATGCCGCCAACGAGAGCGGCGAGGGTATAGGCTCACAGCGGGCAATGGCGTTGCCGAAGAAGCGGGCGAGGTTCAGGAGACTTTGCCGGCGATCGCACGCCCGAAGAAGAATTCCTGGCCCAGATGCTTGCCGCTACGGGGGCGACAAACTTGCAAGAAGCGGGGCTTTACGACCCTGTCGAGGTCGCTGCGGAAGAGGAGCGCATCGAGGAGGAGATGTCTCCCGAAGAGCGCCAGGCTAAAGCGGAGCATGATGCCCTTTGCGGCTGCGTTCGACATGATTCGCGAGCGTTCAAACGAAGGCAAGCTCACGACGCCCGGCACGTGGGCGGCTGCTGGCATCGTGCCGACCATTTGATTCCCGTTGATTTCTCCGACTTGGCATTCGATGAGATCATCGCCGCGCAGGCCGCGTCGGCCGAAGCTCAGAAGGCTGCCGAGGAGGCTGTTCAAGCGGGCTGCTGAAAAGGCTGACGCAACGAGTGCCGATTCCGGTGCCGAAGACGCAGCGACGCGCGCCTCTGAAGCGGATGAGGCCGCTGGCGAGCATGTCCCGTCTGCTGCCGAGCCCGATTCCCCTCGATTCTGAAATTGAGACTCCCGAATGGAAGCTTGATGACATCAAGGTACTCGAGGGGAAAGCAGACGTATTTGTACTCGAGCGACTACATGACCGACACGTATGCGCACTGGGCGTTTCTTGCCGAAGAGGGCGACGACGTTTTGACGCTTGTCGAAAAACGCGCGTGAAGAATCGCGCCTGTATCCGCGTCCCATGCTGCGACGTCGCTTTCAAACAAGCCCTACCACTGGAGCGCAGAGCAAATCGAGCAGGTGTGGCAGGCCGTGCAGGAGTCGGGCGCATATCCCGATATAAAAACCTGCGGCGCGAGCAACGGCGACCAATACTTCTATTCGACCGATTATTTGTCCGATGCCCAGGCGAAGGCCTTGGCGGAGTGGTATTCGGTCGAGCGATATATGAGCGTGTAGCCGGCTTGCTATTCGGCAGCGTCTAATGATTGGTTCATGACGCGCAAAAGGCGCGCAAAAGGTGAGAAATGAACGGCACCGGGATTGGCGCCGTGAAGGGGGAGCATATGAAACCGAAGACATGCTTGGTGGGGCGCCTGTTGGCAGGCCTTATATTCGCACGAGAGATGTGTACCAAACCGACAACGATAGGGGCGTTGAGGGCTATTCCGATGAAGCTTTGGCGCTTGTGGCCGATACAGCGAAAACCGGTGTGCCCGAGGGGTGAATGCCGTTGGCATGGCGGGTTCTGCCAAACACGGCACCATCGCCGTGCAGATATTCGCGCGCGTGAACGAGACGCGTCATTGAGCAGGCCGGCTACCGCGCCCACGGCTGCTTGGCGATGATCGCTTCGGCGTGCGCGGCGGTGTATTGGATGGAGGGCAAGGCGATCGAAGAAGTCGCTGCTGTTTCTGCCGACTTTTGGCCGAAGCGCGTGGTGTTGTGCCTCGCGATAAATCGTACACGGCCCGCTATGCGGCGTGCGCCGTTCGTGGCGTATGCGGCGATTTCCATATTCGTCAAGGCGCTACGTTCGAGGACATGCGTGCCCGTCCTTATGCTTGCGACGAGACTTCGCTTGATTGCGTTATGTGCGAGAATTGCTCGCTGAGAAATTCTATGGTCGATTTGGAAATCGCGTCGCGCCTTCGCGCGGCAGAGGAGGCGTAAGCGCCATGAGTGCGCAGATGGGAAGATGCGGGCCGAGGGGCGGCGCGTGTATTTGGACAACGCCGCTACCACGTGCGTTTCGGATACGGCGTTTGAGGCCATGGAACCGTTTCTGCGCGGCGCATTCTGGCAACCCCTCTGCGCTCTACGCGGAGGCTCGCGAGGCCCCGCGTCGCGGCTGGAGCAGGCGCGCGAAGAAATCGCGTCGCTTATCGGCGCAGCTCCGCATGAGGTCTATTTCACATCGTGCGGCACCGAATCGGACAACTGGGCCATTAAGGAAGGCATGCGCGCGCAGGCGAAGGCGAAGGGCCGCAAAGGCCGCTTCGTGACTTCGACGTTCGAGCATCCCGCCGTTTTGAACAGCGCGCGTGCGCTTGCGGGTGAAGGATTCGATGTCGCATATGCAAATGTGACCGATGGAGGCATGGTCGATGAGGCGTCGTTTGCGCGGGCACTTGGCAACGAAGCCGATTTGGCTTCGGTCATGCTTGCCAACAACGAAGTGGGCACGATTCAGCCCATCGCGCGCTTAAGCGAGCTCGCGCATGGCGTGGGCGCTCGTTTCCATTGCGACGCCGTGCAGGCGTTTGCCCATATTTCTGTGAACGTGAACGATTTGGGCGTGGATTACCTGAGCGTTTCAGGCCATAAATTCCATGCCCCTAAAGGCGTTGGCTTTGTATGTTCGCGAAGCGCGCCTCTGGAGCCTTTCATGGATGGTGGCCATCAAGAAGGCGCGATGCGCGGCGGCACCGAAAACGTTGCTGGCATCGTTGCCATGGCGGCTGCAGCGCGTGAGGCCTGCGAGAATATGGCAAGCGACGCCGCGCGCATTGCGGCGCTGCGCGATGAGTTGGAGCAGCGCATTCTTGCCGAAATCGCCGATACCTGCGTAAACGGTACTGCTCCTCGTGTGCCTGGCACGTTGAACGTGTCGTTTATGGGCATCGATTCGGCTTCGCTTGTCGAGCTGCTTGACGAACGGGGCGTGTGCGCCGCGGGCGGAAGCGCCTGTTCGAGCCATGAAGGCGAGCCCTCGCATGTGCTTGTTGCGATGGGGCTTCCGTCCGAACGCACCCAGAGTGCCTTGCGTTTTCGCTTTCGAATGAAACGACTGAAGACGATATCGACTATACGATTGGCGCATTGAAGGCCTGTAGCGAGCAGCTGCAACCCTTCGCGCTGCTCGATCTTTTCGAGCTTCTAGCTTGAGCTTTTGGTTTGCCAAATTGAGATTGAAGAATCTAATATGCCTGGCTCGAACGGCTGAAGATGAAATCGCCTATGCGGTTGGCGCACCGAAGGCCTGTTGCGAGTAGCTGCGACCTTTTCCATGGTTCAATCTTTTCGGACTCCTGACTGGACCGAACGGTCCAACTATTCGTCCGCACCCCCCATGAATCGTGGTCAAAACTGCGGCTATTTGTAATCAGGACCTCGGTACCCGTGCTTATGCTCGTCTGATAAAGGCTTGCGTACTCGCGCCGACAAAGCCTACGTCTTCATGCTGTCCGTGGAGAGATTCCGTCTTCGGCTTTTTTCGATACAGGCAAGATTCTGCACCCATAGGCAAGCCCCCATAGGCGAGAATTCCGTTCTCGGTTCCTCTCCCTTGATGCCGGCAGGATTCCATGCCCATAAACCCATACCCATAAGCTCATGCCCATAAGCAAGCCCCTGGCGTCTCTGCCTGCGTGGCTGCTCAGAGCATAAAGGAAGCCCGCGCAATGGCGGGCTTCCAAAAGAAGGAGCGGACGGTGAGGGAGGTGGGCCGCCCGCAGGGTTATGCCTAGAGCAGGCCCTTGGACTGAAGGTCTTCCTTCACGTCGGTCAGGTTGTAATTGTCGAGGCACTCGGCGGTCGGTGCGCCGGTCTTCTCGTCCCAACCGAACTCCTTGTACACCATGGTAAGAGCGGTCTGGAAGTCTTCCTTTTTCCATCTTATCGGTGCCAGCGGTGAAGGGCTGGATATCGGGGTCCTTGGTGAACGGCCATTCGGTGATGGTGTCAGTGCACGCCGCGGAAATCGTTGGTCTTCATGCCGCGCATGGTGTTCGCGCGCTGCAGGGTCATGATGGCCGCGCCGCGCTTGTAGAGCTCTTCGGTGGTGATGTCCTCGCCGGTGACGGCCTTGTAGAACTTCGCCTCGAAGGTCAAGGTCGCCGCGGTAATCGCGGGACTTCGACGGGCTCATGGTCATAGGCCCACCCAGTTGCACAGGGTGAGGGAGTCATGCAGCACGTCGGTGACGATGGACCACCAGCAGAACTTCGCCTTGTGCTCGTTCATCGGGGTGTAGTTCTTGTCCTCGTCGATGGCGTCTTCGCCGCCCCAAACTTCCTTGGCGATCTCGCGCTTCTTTTCGATAGGCAAGCCGCAGCCCTGGAAGTTCACGGCCGAGTGGATCATGTCGTCGCGGTTGAACATCATGTTGTACACGCCGCCCACCTGGCCGAAGCACTCGATGGCGTGGTGCACGGGCCAGCCGCGGTAGTTGATCAGCTGGCTCGCGGTGGTGTCGAACCATTTCATGTCGTCCCAGCGCTTGCACCACACGATGGGGCCGTGCGCGATGTAGCTCATCTCGTTGTCGTTCTGCGCGATGTGACGCAGGATTTTCGGCATGATGGACGGGTCGTTGTTCTTGAACGCGTCCCAATCGAACATGTTGTACTCGTCTTCGGGAAGCACGCGCTTGAAGATGCCGGCAGAGATGCAATGCGCGAGGTCGCGGTAGAGCTGTGCGTAGTTGCACCACAGACCCAAATCGTCCACGGTAGAACCGATGACCTGGTTCCAAATAACGCCGTCCTCGGAGTTATTCACCACGCCGCCTGCCTGATCCTTCAGAATAGAAATCATATACAGGTACGGGAAGTTCGGCACGCAGGTATTGCCCGTGATTTCAAAGCCGCCATGCTCGGCAGAGCCGGGAATACGCATGTCGGAATAGCAGTGAAGCGGGCAGCTGTGACAGCCGTTCATCTTAATGGTGTACTTTTTCGGCGTCGGGACCGTCGTCCTTGGTGGACTTCATGCAGCGATAGCCAACGGTGTTGGGCTCGCCGGGCTTCGGCTCGCCCGTCTCAATGGCGCCGCCTTCTGCCTGAGCCCAGTACAGGCCCTTGCGAGCGGTCCAACGGCTGCCCTTATCGTAGTATTCAGCCCATTCCTGCTGGGTGGAAGGTACGACGTGGTTGTTGTTGGAGCCCACGATGTCGGAAATCATGTAGTCGGAAAGCTCGGCGATGGCCTTCGGGTCGGCGACATTCACGCTGCCGTCGCCCTCGATGGCGATTGCCTTGCACTTTTAGAGCCCAAGATGGAGCCCAGGCCAGCGCCTGCCGAGTGGTTGCGCGAATTGATGACGCATGCATACGGCAACAGATTCTCGCCTGCGGGGCCAATGGCGGCAACGGCGAACTTGTTGCCATCTTTGCGGCAAATGCCTTCGGTGGTGGCGCGGGTGCCCATGCCCCAAACAAACGATGCATCTTCGATGGTGATCTTGTCGTTGAGGATCTTGATGTAGACGGGCTTGTCGGATGCGCCTTCAATAATAAGGGCGTCCCAGCCGGCCAGCTTAAGCTTCGCGCCAATCATGCCGCCGCAGTGGGAATCGACGACCAAGTGATCGGTGGTGAAGGTGGACAGGTGTGAGAACGTGGTGCGGCCTGCCAAGGGAGTGCCCGAAGCGGTGAGCGGGCCCACGGCCATGACGACCTTGCTCTCGGGGCTGAACGGATCGGTGCCCTCGGGAACTTCGTCATACATAATTTTGTTAGCAAGGCCCATGCCGCCCAGGAAATACTTGTATGGGTCGGTGGACTGGGTGGTGATTTCTCCCGTGGTCAGATTCACTCGGGCAATCTTGCCCTGCCAACCATAGGAGACATTTTCAGTTGCCATGTCTTTCTCCAAGTCTTTGCTTTGACATTGAAGCGTGCGTGCGAGGACATGTGTGCGATTGACCCCCTTTTAGTGGTCGAATGCAGTGTGCCCCAAGCCATGCCCTGTTTGTACCCTGTTGCAGGGTATTGTTCCCTTACCTGGCTTTTTTTATCCCCTTCAGGGGACAGGGCCATGCGGCGTCATCCAATATGCAATTCGTGCGAAGCGTGCAAGGAATCGTGCGTCAATAGAAGAGAAGCGCAAAAAGGAGGAACTCTCGATGGACGAGAAGAAGGGGGGAAGCGATCCTGCCTGAAGAGCCGCAGACCGAAACTGCAGCTGAGGAATCGCCCAAGGGCTTCACTCGCCGCCAGGTAGTCGCCGGAGGCATTGGCGTTGGTCTTGTTGGCCTTATCGCCGGTGGCGCATTGGCGAAATGGGGCGTCATCGAAGACACTATTGCGAGCGGCCGCGTGGCTGTGAACGTCACACCTACTAAGCTTATTGTTACCGACCGTGCCCGTTGCTCGGGCTGCCAGCGTTGCGAAATGATGTGCTCGCTGCGCAACGACGGTCGCGTATGCCAGACCACCGCGCGTGCGCGTGTGGCCGAACTATAACTTCGGCGAGGGCGGAAGCGGCCCCGACGGAATCTATCGCAACTGCCAGTTCACCGTTGAGCATTGCAAGCAGTGCAAAGATGCGGCTTGCATGAAGAACTGCCCGGTGCATGCCATCTACGCCGATCCGAGACCGGCGCGCGCGTGGTCGATACCGATAAATGCATCGGCTGCGGATTGTGCCACGAGGCTTGCCCGTGGAACATGCCGCAAATCGACCCGGTTATTGGCAAATCCACGAAGTGCATCGCGTGCGGCCGTTGCGCCGTGCAGTGCCCCAACGGGGCCATCAAGTTTGTCGATTGGCAAGACATCGCCCAAGAGGCGATCGACAAGGCATCGTTCGTATCGTCGACCTTGTTCCCCGAGGCTTAACCTCGCGACCAATTTGACTTGCTTTTGAGAAAGGACGCATCATGGATAGCATGATGACGAGGCGAGGATTCCTCGCCGCGGGTGCCAGCTGCGCGGCATTGGCCGCAATCGGCACCTCGACGGGTTGTTCTTCCTCGCAAACTGAGCCCCTAAGCTCAGATGCCTCGGTTACGTACACCAAAGCGACGTTGTGCGCTGGCTGTGCGAATAAGTGCGGCATCGAAGCTTGGGTGCGCGGTGGAAAACTGTGGCGCTTTATGGGCGCCGAGGGCCATCCGCATTCTGGTGGATATATGTGCGGCCGTGGCCAGGGCCTGCCTTCGCTCACGACTTCCGAAGACGCGTGACCGAGCCCATGAAGGCCGATGGCAAAGGTGGCTTTACCAAGGTGAGCTGGGACGATGCTCTTTTGACATTGCCAGCCACATTACGGGCGCGGGCAGCAAGGTAGCGCTGTTCCAAGATGGCCGCGCAACCGATGCGTGGTATGCAAGCGCTTTCATGGCTTCTGTCGGTTCGCCGAACTATTATGACGACTCTGCGCTTACCAATGCCAATATCGATGCTGCGTACGAGGCCCTTTTGGGCACGACGCCGGTGTTCGACACGGCCAACGCCGAATATATCGTGCTGCTCGACGCGAGCGGCGATGAAACGGTGCGCCCGGTCGAGGTCAAGGAGTTCCAGAAAGTTCGCGAAAACGGTGGCTATGTGATGGCCGTCGACCCGCGCAACGCTGGCGCCGATATGCTCGCCGATGAATGGGTTGCTGTGCGTCCCGGTTATGAGCTGGCGTTTTGCTGGGCATTATGGGCGATATCGCCAAGAAGCTCGACTTCGACGCGAGCTTCGTCGAGCAACACGGCGAGGGCTTCGAAGAATTCCGCACCGCGATGCTCCAGTACACGCCGGAATGGGCTTCCGAGAAGTGCGGCGTGCCGATTGACACGATTTATTCCGCGGCGCGTGGCCTCGTGAAGGCCGCCCCGCATTGCCACGTTGACGTTCGCCCGGGCGCGCTGCTTGGCTGCGGCTACGCGACAAGCCTCGAGACGGTTCGCTGCGCGGTTCTGCTCAACGCCATGCTCGGCGCTGTGAACCAGACGGGCGGCATGTTCCTGGCGAAGGTTCCCGCTGTGGATGAAAGCGTTTTCGAGAGTGCTCCGTTCACGAAGGTTTCCGCTTCCGGCGACGGCATTGCTCAGGCTGGAGAGCTCGGCGTTGCAAGCTGCCAGGAGGCTTTGGGCGCTGCTGCCAAGGGCGGTGCCGATGTGGCGTTGTTCGTCGAGTGCGACCCCGCTGCCGACTGGGCCGATTCCGCCAAGGTTGCAGAAGACCTTTCCGGCATTGGCTTCAAGGTCGTCATCGATTCGGTGCTGACCGAAACTGCTCAGACGGCCGATTACGTGCTTCCGCCGCGACCTACCTCGAGGTCGAAAGCGTCGTTGCCCCGTTGCTGCCGAGTGGTCGGTTGCCGAAAAGCGCAACCAGGCCGTGGCTCCCGCGGGCGAGGCTCGCGCCATCTACCAGATTTTCACCGATCTGGCGAAGGCGTGCGGCAAGGGCGACGATTTCGCCTTTGAGCTCGATGATGTCAACAATGCCTTCTGCAAGGCCTATGGCATTACGCTCGGCGGCCTGAACGACACCGCGTGCTGCTCCATTGCGGGCGCCTCGGTGCTTGCGGGCGACGCGCCTGCCATTGGCACCGAATCGGGCAAGATTCCGTTCGCAAGCGATGCGTTCGAGAAGGCCGGTTTGGCTCGCACTCCTCAGTACGCCGATCCTGCGGTTGCGCCGAAACGACCATATGCCGCGTCTTATTACGGGCGCTCAGAGCATGCAGACGCGCACCTACACCGCCGACGCTGACAAAATTGCGGCGCTCGCGAAAGATTCCGGCGCGGAGCGCGCATGGCTCAACTCGCAGACGGCGGCCAACTTCGGCATCGCCGATGGCGACGAGGTCGAGCTTTTCCACTTCCACGGGCAAGATTCGCGTGAAGGTCCGCGTGACGAGCCTCATCAATCCCGAAGCGGTGTACGTGCCGCCTCACTATGGCATTGAATCGAAGCTGAAATGGCGCAGGCAGCCGGCTATGGCGCAAGCGTGTGGGACATCGCCGCGCGCAAGCGACGCTGCGACCGGCGCGGGCATGGTATGCGAGGTGCCCGTCGAGATCAGGAAGGTCGGTGCATAAGCTATGGCCCGATACGGAATGGTGATCGACACGACCAAGTGCATCGGCTGCGGCGCCTGTCGCTTGGCGTGTCAGAATCAGAACGATTTGCTTTCGAGCATGCCTCGTGAAGTTTTCTGAAGTCGAGACGGGCGTATACCCGACGGCTTCTTTGCAAGTGGTTCCTTCGCAGTGCATGCATTGCGAAGATGCGCCGTGCCAGGCGGTTTGCCCCACCGGCGCGACGTATACCAACGAAGACGGCATCGTGTGCATCGATCACGGTCGCTGCATCGGCTGCAAAATACTGCATGGCCGCGTGCCCTTACCAGGCGCGTGTGGTTGACGAGCGCACGGGCGCAGTCGACAAATGCCGTTTCTGCACCGTGAGCGCGCTCAATGGCACCGAGATGTCGACGCGTGACCGCGTGCCCGGCAGGCGTGCTGTGTTCGGCGATTTGGACGACCCCGATTCGGAAGTCTCCGTTCTTGCCGCGACGCATGCGACCCGCTTTTGGGCGATGCGACCAAGTCCAAGATTTTCTACGTAAGGTAGGTGGGCGAACATGTCATTTGAACCAGTTTGGGGCGCACCTATTGCGTGGTACCTCTTCCTTGCAGGCTTGGGCGGCGGCGCCTTCATCACTTCGGCGTTTTTGCGCTGGAAGCATCCTGAAGCGCGCGGCATGCGCTTTGCCGGCCACATTATTGCCCCCGTGGTTGTCATCATCGGCTTGTTCTGCTGATGTTCGACGCTGAGGCCGGTTTGCACAACCCGCTGCGTTTCGCGCTGCTTCTGCATAACCCGTGCTCGGTTATGACCTGGGGCGTTGTGTTCCTGGCGGCATTCGTGATCATCGCACTTGTCACGCTTCTGCTCGACTGCTTGAAGAAGCAGGTGCCTGCGTGGCTTGAAATCGCGGGCTCGGTGTTCGCGGTATGCGTTGGCGCATACACGGGTGCTTTGCTCGGCGTGTGCCAGACGTTCCCGCTGTGGAACAACGCTTTGCTGCCGATTCTGTTCTTGGTTTCGGCGGTTTCCACGGGCATGTCTTCGGTGCTGCTTGTGGGTGGCCTGAAGTTCCCCTAAGGAATTCGGATAGCGTGGGAGTGCTGAAGAAGTTCCACTATTGCTTCCCCGATTATCGAATTTGTGTTGGTGGTTTCGCTGTGCTTCATCACGAGCTATAACCCGTTGCCGGTTTTGAGTCGGTGATGAGCCTCGTGTGCGGCAACTGGGCGGTTTTGTTCTGGCTTGGCTTCATCGTGGTTGGCCTGGTTGCGCCTACTGCGGTTGAGACGTGGCTTTGTTCATCTCGAAGCCCGGCTTTGAGGAGACCCCCAAGCGCACACTATTACTGCCGCTGCCGATGCGGGCGTGCTCATCGGCGGCTTCCTGCTCCGCTTCCTTATCGTGGTTGCGGCGCTGCCGGTGGCGTTGGTGGTTGCTTTCTCCGTTCTGACGAACGGTAAACGAAGTTTTCGCTATGCGCGAATGGGGCGCTCGCTTTGAAGGCGAGCGTCCCTTTTTTCCTCTCGACCTGTTAAATGCTCGTAGCGTTTAACAGGTCGAGACGTTTCCTTTCCTTTTCTTAGACCGACTCAATGGTTTTGATATTTGTGGGCGATTGATTGTTGAACGCTCCGAGCATTAACGTGGCATCTAATGGGTCCACCAAGGTGGGTCCTCAAAGCTTAATGGCTCGGGCTTCGTGGGAGCGCGGCCAGCAGCCGGCAAATCTGTTGAACGCTACGAGCATTTAACAGCTTTCGGGCAACGGGTGGAGTTTTCGCACTTTGGGGCCGCTGGGTGGTAAAATCGCGCAATCATATGCTGCGGGCGGCAGGCGGTGGCCTGTACGCTGCAATCGGCAGTTTCTCGCGAACTTTTATCGCGAACCCGGGAGCCTATTCGAAAGAACAACTGAACATGAGCATCGTAGAGATCGTCCTTCTGGGCGTTGCGTTGTCCATGGACGCTTTCGCCGTAACTATCTCGAACGTCTTCTGCTATCCGAACGCCTGCGCGCACGCTTGCTTGCGCTGCCGGTCGCGTTCGGCGTCTTCCAGGCGGGAATGCCGCTGCTTGGCTATTTCCTGGGCGGCGTCGTGGGTGACTTCATCGAAACGTACTCGGGCATCATCACGCTGGTGATTCTTGGCTTTATCGGCGGAAATATGATTAAAGAAGGCGCGTGCGCCCTGCGCGGCGGCGGTGATGAGGAAGAGGAAGTTTCGGAAGATGGCAACGCGCTGACGCTCAAAGTAATTTTGGTGCAGGCCGTAGCTACGAGCATCGATGCGTTCGCCGTGTGGGCGTGAGCCTGCGCGCAGTGAGCGTTGCCGTAGCGCCCGCGGTAAGCATTATCGGTGTTACGACGCTCCTCTGTTGCATTGTGGCGTTGGCCATCGGCAAGCGCTTCGGCCATTTGCTGGGCGATCGCGCGCAGATTGTCGGCGGCGTGGTGCTCGTTCTTATCGGCATCAAGGCGATGTTCTAAGGTCTCGCCGTTCTGGCGAACGACGTAAGTTGTCGGCGCTGCAAGCGGCCATGGCAGCGCATTTTGGATTCGGCCTTCGACTCGCGCACTGAAAGTGCGTGTCGCCTCGGTTTCGCCCGAGCCGCATTCGCCGGCCGCTTTCACTGATTTTGGTGCGAATGTGTCTCTGCCTGCGTTCTTGCGGTCTTACCGTGAATGCGCGCGAATTGGAGTACAATTCTAGGTTGCCTATATGAATCAATCGGCCGAAAGGATTGCGCCATGAGCGAAGAGCTGTATGTCGACGGACTGGGGCTGGCCCCCGGAGTGGAAACCATCGTCGCGATCGCGGCCAAAGAGGTTGAGGGCGTTGCCAGCGTTGGCTCGTCTACGTTCACGGGCTTGCGTTCCCGCTTCGCCGCAAAGCCGGCTGGCCAGGGTATCGATGTGAGCATGAACGAAGAGCAGGGCGTTGACGTAGCTGTGCATATCGACGTCTTCTACGGCAAGCCCATTCCGCAGGTTGCCGAAGCCGTTCGCCAAACCGTCGCCGATGCTGTGGCAACACAGGTCGGTTTCACCGTATCGTCGGTCGATGTGTATGTCGACGGCATCCGTTTCAATAACTAGTTAGCAAGGTTCCAATTCGCATGAGCAACGTATCTAAACGAATTCTCGCACGTCGCGCTGCGGTGCAGATTCTGTATCAAAGTGAAATCACTGGCGTGCCCGCCGACAAGCTGGTCGACGAAGGCTTGGTCCCCTGAAGAGGCCAAGGCGAATGAATATGCGCGCGAATTGGTGTGCGGCGTTTCCGCGCATCGCGCCGAGCTCGACCGCGCGATTGGCGAAAGCTCGCAAAACTGGGCCATCGACCGCATGCCCGTGGTTGACCGCTCCGTTCTGCGCCTCGCTGTTTACGAGATGCGCTACGTTGACGACGTTCCGCAGTCTGTCGCCATCAACGAGGCCGTTGAGCTCGCCAAGGCATTCGGCGGCGAAGACGATTCCCATCGCTTCGTGAACGGCATTCTTGGTCGCCTGGCTCGTTTGTCTGAAAGCGAGCAGGGTGTTGCCGCGGAGGCTCCGACCGAGGAGGCCTCTGAAGGCGTTGCCGAGGCTGCGCCCGCCGAGAATCCCACGATGGGCATTCTTTCCGACTTTAAGCCCGCTGAAGCCGATTCGGCCGAAAACGTCGAGTAAGGTTCGCTATGGGCTTGAATCGCTCGATCGCGAGGCGTTCACGCAGATTCGCGATCGTCTCGATGAAATCGCGACGCAGGTGCGCGGCGACGATACGCCGCTCGATGCGGCGCTCGATTTGTATGATGAGGCCGTGAAGCTGGGCATGAAGGCGACCGAACTACTCGAAACGCTTGACGCCTCCGATAGCGATGCGCCTTCTTCGGAAGGCGCGATGCAACGCTAGGCGCGCAAGGCATCCGCGAGGTGCCGAATTTGAATACGGGAGATTGGGAGTTCCTTTAATGGAGAGCCATCGCATTCTCGATATGATTTCGTCCCCGCGGACTTGACTCCTCACCAACGAGGAGCTTTCCATACTTGCGTCTGAAATTCGCGAGCAGATTATTACGACCACGTCGAAAACGGGCGGCCATGTGGCGCCGAGCCTTGGCGTAGTCGAACTTATTCTGGCATGCCACAGCGTGCTCGATTGTCCTCATGACAAGCTGCTTTTCGATGTGGGCCACCAGTCGTATGCTCATAAGCTCGTTACGGGCCGCTTGGGCGAGTTCGACACTTTGCGCCAATTCGGGGGCATGTCGGGCTTTCCGAAGGCGAGCGAAAGCGAATACGACGTGCACCCTTCCGGCCATGCGTCCGATTCGGTTTCGGTGGCGCTGGGTCTGGCTATGGCACGCGATCTGAATGGCGGCGATGAGAAAATCGTTACCATCATCGGCGATGCATCGCTTTCGGGCGGCATGGCGTTTGAGGCCCTCAATCAGCTGGGCCAGTTGCAAACGCCCATGGTCATTATTCTGAACGACAACGAGATGTCCATCTCGCGCAACGTAGGTGCGCTCGCTCGTTATTTGGGCGAAAAGCGTGCGAGCCGCGAATACACGCGTACGCGCGATTCGGTGCAAAGCGTGCTCGAGGCAAGCGGTCCGCTTGGCCGCGGTCTGGTCGATTTGGGCCGCAACGCGAAAAGATTCCTTCAAGCAAATGGTCATTCCGGGCGAGATGCTCTTCGAAAAGCTCGGCATCACGTGCACGGCGCCCATTCCCGGTCACGATATCGCCGCGCTCAAGCGTGCGTTGCGCGTGTGTCTTGAGGCCGACGGTCCCACGCTTTTGCATGTGGTTACCAAGAAGGGCAAGGGTTATGAACCCGCCGAAGAAAACCCCAGCAAATTCCATGGCATTGGGCCATACGACATCGCGACGGGCGAAGTGAAGAAGGGCTCAAGCTCCGCCCCGAAGTACACGAGCGTATTCTCGAAGGCTATTGTCGCTGAAGCCGAGCGCGACCACGATATTGTCGCCATCACGGCTGCCATGAAAGATGGCACGGGCTTGGCCGCGTTCTCTGGAGAAATTCCCGAAGCGATTTATTGATACGGGTATTGCCGAGGAACATGCCGTCGCGCTTGCGAGCGGCTTGGCGCTTGGCGGGGAAAAAGCCCGTCGTGTGTATTTACTCGACGTTCATGCAGCGTGCGTTTGACCAGCTCGTAATCAATAATGCCCTTGCGAATACCAATGTGGTGTTTTGCCTCGATCGCGCAGGGCTCGTGGGCGACGATGGCCCCTACGCACCACGGCGTGTTCGATATCGCATATGGTCGCATGGTTCCTGGCGTTCGCATGATGGCTCCTTCCGACGAGGCCGAGCTCGTGCATATGCTTTCATACGGCTTTGGCGCTCGAGGGCCCGGTTATTCTTCGTTGGCCGCGCGGCGAAGCGCGGGGGCGTCGAGCTTCCCGCTGTGCCCCAGGTACTTGAAGAGGGCAAATCTCGCACGACGCGTGAAGGTTCCGACGTGGCTATTCTCGCGTTCGGTCGCATGGTGCAAGAGGCGGAAGGCGCCACCGATATCCTTGCTAAGGAAGGCGTTTCCGTGCGCGTTGTCGATATGCGTTGGATTAAGCCGTTCGACGAGGAGGCGGTTCGCAAGGCCGCGCTCGAATGCAAGCTCGTGTGCACGGCCGAAGAAGGCGCCATTGAAGGCGGCATTGGCGAAGGCATTCTGAGGCTCTTGCCGCAAACCCGCCGGCGCAGGTGCCGCCCGTGCTCGTTTGGCATTCCTGACGAATTTGTTGAGCAGGGCAAGGTGCCTCAGCTGCACCATGCTCGGCATCGATTCGTGCGGCATGGCTGCTCGCATTCGCGAGAAATACGCGGAGCTGTAGGCGTGGCGAAGAAAAACTGCGCAGCCGGGTGCGCCGCAACCTAAAAGCCAAAACAGAAGAAAATCCGCTTGGACGATTTGCTCATTGAGCGCGGCTATTTCGCCGATAGGGGTGAAGCGTTGCGCGCGGTTCTCGCGCATGAGGTGCGTGCGAATGACGTGTATCCTACAAGCGCTGCGGTATTGGTGAATCCCGATGCCGATGTGTTTGTGCGCAATCGTCGCGCCTATGTGAGCCGTGGCGGGCACAAGCTCACAAGGGGCACTTGATGCGTTCGCTCAAGATGTGCGTGGCGCACGCTGTATCGATATTGGTTCATCGACGGGCGGTTTTACCGACTGTCTCGCTTCAGGCGGGTGCCGCCGAAGTCGCGTGCGTCGACGTGAACTACGGACAGCTCGCGTGGAAGCTCCGCGAAGATGAGCGTGTGTGCGTGTTCGAGCGCACGAATATCAAAACGGCCGTTCCCGCCGAGCTTGGCGCGCCGTTCGATATCGTCGTGGCCGATTTGTCGTTCATTGGCTTGGCCGGATTGGCCGACGTATTCGCTGCGCTGTGTGCGCCTGGCACGGTGTGCTTGCTGCTCGTGAAGCCTCAGTTCGAAAGCGCCCACGACGAAACCGACCGCGGCATCGTGCGCGATGAATCGGTTCGACTGCGCGTTGTGAAGGAAGTCCGATGCTTTCGCTGCGGTCGGCTTCTCGATTGAGGGCGCGGTGGAAAGCCCTATCAAAGGGCGCTGAGGGCAACGTGGAATATCTTGTTAAGGCCGTCTATCAGGCATAGGTTGCATGTCGCGAGCCCGAGGCACGGTGTGCGCGCTGAAGTGAACGTCGCACGTGCCGTTGGGGTGCCGTTCTCGGCATTCGAGCGTGGATTCGCGCGCGGTTACGCCGCTCGGATGCCGCTGTTGTTTAGCTTCCGTCGTTGTCTCTTACGTACCGCTACACCACTTGAGTGCGCCGTCTGGTGCCGCGCGATTGAGTCAAGAGCGTCTCGCTCGAACTCGTTTTTAAACAATCCATACAGAAGATGACCGCCATAAAAAGGCGGTTTTCTTTTTGTCGCTTTATCATGCCGAAAAATTATCAATATAAATTCTAATTAGTATTCCATTTTCCTTTTGTTCGTTCTAATATGGTACCAAGATGGTAACAAATAAACAACAACACAAGGGGGTAAGGAAATGACGCGTTGTTTGACGTGGCGCTGCTCTCGCGAATTCAGTTCGCGGTAACGGTGGCCTACCATTTCATATTCGTTCCGCTTTCGATAGGCTTAGGCCTTATCACGGCGATTTTTGCGACGAAGTATTATCGAAGCCGCGATGAAAAGATGGCGCCGCCATGCATTTCTGGGTGCGCATCTTCACGGCGACGTTTGCCATTGGCGTTGCGACAGGTATCACCATGGAGTTCTCTTTGGAACCAACTGGGCCGATTACTCGCGCTTCGTAGGCGATATTTTCGGTGCGCCGCTTGCCGCCGAGGCCCTGTTCGCCTTCTTCCTGGAATCGGTTTTCCTTGGCGTTCTTCTTTGGCGAAAAGAAGGTGTCGCCTAAGTTCTACACGGTGTCGGCATGGCTTGTGTGGGCAGGTTCGTGCTTGAGCGCTGTGGATTCTGACGCCAATTGTGGATGCAAACGCGGCTGGCGCCGAGCTTGCGAGCGATGGTTCGAAGGCCGTTATCACCGATTTCCTTGCGGCGGCTTTCAATCCCTCGATTCTGCCGCGTTATACGCACGTGATCGTGGCGCTGCTCATTTTGGGCGCATTCGTGTCCATGGCGGTTGGAGCGTGTGGTATTTGCTGAAGGGCAAGCACTCCAATTTTGCGATGAAAACCGTGCGCATTGGCGCTGTGGTAGGCATCGTCGCGTCGTGCGCGATGATTGTGACGGCCCATGCTTCGGCGGTGGAGGTTTCGGAAGAGCAGCCCACGAAACTGGCCATGATGGAAGGCATGTATAACGACGAGGTGCCGCCGCTGTACGCTTTTGGCTGGGTTGACGAAGAAAGCCAGCAGGTCATTACTCCGTTCGCAATTCCTGGCGGCACGAGCTTCTTGGCGACGGGCACGTGGGATACCGAATATGCCGGTCTCAATTCGCTCGCCGAAACCGAAAAGTATGGCGAGATGAACGTCGCCGACATGCCGGTGAATCTGGTGTTCCAGTCGTATCACCTGATGGTTGCGATGTACGGCCTCATTATGCTCACCGCGATTCTTGCGATTGCGTTCTCGATGCGTGGTGGACGCATTGCCACCATGCGTTGGCTGCAGAAGCTCCTCATCGTATCTCCTCTATTCCCGTTTATCGCCATTCAGGTTGGTTGGATTACCGCCGAAGTCGGCCGCCAGCCATGGGTCGTGTATCCGTCCACGTCGGGTCCCGATGGCGTGAGCCTTCTTACGAATAACGCCATATCGCAGGCGGTATCGGCGCCCGAGCTGCTGCTCACGTTGGCTTTGTTCGCGGTGGTGGTGTTCCTGTTCATTGGCTGGGTGCGCGTGATTTCGCACTTCATTAAAGCGCGGCCCCGTCGATGCCGTTGCGGCTGTTGAGAGCGCCACCGGCAGCGCCTGCTGCGAAACCTGCGATGAAAGGATGGTGAATAACGATGAGCGCTCTCGCTGTACTGTGGTTTTTTCTTGATATTCGTGCTTATCGCGGGTTATTTCGTGCTCGATGGGTTCGATTGGGCGTGGCGTGCTCTATCGTGCGCTTGCGAAAACCGACGCCGAACGCGCTCTTGTGCGTCGCAGCATCGGCCCTGTGTGGGACGGCAATGAGGTGTGGCTGCTCACGGCGGGCGGCGCGCTGTTTGCTGCGTTTCCCGCGGCTTACGCTACGACGTTTTTCGGGGTTTTACCTGGCGGTTATGCTCGTGCTCTTTGGTCTGATCGTGCGTGCGGTGTCGCTTGAGTTTGGCGCGCACGACCCGAAGTGGGGCCGCGCGTGGGATGCGTGCTTTACAATCGGTTCGTTTTTGCCTGCCCTGCTGTTAGGTGTGGCGCTCGGCAACGTGATTGCCGGCGTGCCGCTTGCGGCGAACGGCGACTATGCGGGCGTGCCGCTGCTTGGCTTGCTTTCGCCGTTTACGCTCGTCGTTGGCGCGCTGGGATTTGCGATGTGCATGGCTGCGGGCGCTGCATGGGTGGCGCTGAAGACTGAACGCACGAGCGCGGTGCACGGGCGTGCGGAAAAAGCAGCGTCGCGTGTGGCACGTTGTGGCCCTCGCGCTGTTCGTGGTGGCGACTGTGCTTGCATTTGCCGTGGTGAAACCTCAGTTCGCCCGGGCATGCTGGTCGCGGGTGCGATTTTTGCCATCGCTTTCGTCGTGTATTGCGGCATCGATTGCCCAGGCGAAAAAAAGGGCAACGATCGGCCGCCTTCGTTCTGCAATCAATCGCGGCAGTATGTTTGGTGGCGTTGGCTGCGGTGTCGTTGTTCCCGAATTTGGTTGTTGCGGCACCCGGCAGCGTGGGCGAATCCATTACGCTCATGAACGCTGCGTCGTCCGATGCGTCGCTCGCATGGATGACGGGCATTGCCTGCATCGGCGTGCCGTTGGTGCTGGTGTACCACGTGATTGCCTATCGCGTGTTCAGCGGGCGCATTGCTGAAGAGGATGTGGCTTAAATGGACGGCATGGCGAACAAGAAGGGCGCCTCTCAAAGGCACAGGAGCGTTGTTGGGGAGCGGGGAGCTCTGCCAATGAGCAAGGGAACGCATCGGAAAAACGTCTCTACGAGAAATGGCTCTCGGTGCTTTGCGCAGGTATGGCAATCTTCGGCGTAGGCGTGATGCTCGTGGGCTATAAAGCTCCAACGGTGGGGCTGGTTGCGACAGTTGTGATGCTCGTAGGCGCATCGGCGCTTTTCGCGATTACGGCGAAGCAGAACATGCGAGGGTAAGCGTGCCCCGGCGCCCTGCCGCTTCGCGTCTTGTGCGTGGCGGCGGGCAAAATCGCGACAATGCGACACCCGTAAGGAAAGGCGAGTCGTTTTGGACGGCTCGCCTTTTTGTGAGGGGCTGAATGAAATTGCCGAGTTGGGTTGGTTTGCTTCGATGCGGATAGCTAGAGGTCTTTTCGCTGGTAAATCGTCGTGCTTATGGCGCAGCTTAGAGCGAAGAGTGCGAGCGATACGACGGTCAGCGAAACGAACAGAAGGCTTAAGTGGGCATCGGCCCAGGTGTCGAGATTGTGCAGCAGCATGGGATCGAACGTCTGCTTCAGAATCGCGAGGCAAATGCAGAAAAAAGAGAACGGCGAAGCACATGAAATAGCGTACGCCTTTCGTGGCGCCGAATTTGATGAGGAACGGCTCGCCAATGGCCACCATGATAACCACTGAGAAGGTTGCGAAAAGTGACCCTGCTGCTACCTCGGTCGTTGGCATTGCTTCGAAATCGTGTATGAACGAGGGCAAAATGGCATTGAACGCGATGCCAAGCATCGTCGCGCATGCCGCGGCGATGAGGGACGCGATAAGAATCGAGCCATATCGCGCGGCAATAACATCGCGACGCGAGAAAGGCAGCGATGCGCGATAACGCTTCCACCCGTTTTGGTCGTCATATGAGGTGAGTGAAAACATGAGAATCATAGGAACCATGGCGCTCACGCAGGCGACCGCCGAAATGCAATTGCCTATGGCGAACGCCATAATGGCGCAACAGGGCACGAGTATCACGGCGAATGCCGGCATGAAGGGTACCAAAGATGACAAATTCCGATTTCAATGCCGCTTTCATTGCGCGATTCCTTTCAACGTGAAGTGCAGGTAGTCTTCGATTGAGGCGTGGTCGCAGGGGATTTCAGGAAATGCTTCGGCGAACTCGAAGCGGTTGGGCACGAGCACGTCGCAACTGAATTCGCGTCGCTCAATGCGCGCCCCTTCGACGCATTCGAGAATCGTGTGAGCCCTGTTCTGCAGTGCAATGGGCGATGCCTGCCATGTCGGTAATTTCTTCGCGAGGCATATTGAAAATGATGCGGCCGTCATCGATGGCTACAACGCGATCGGCAATGCGGTCCAAATCGCTTGTGATATGGCTCGACAGCAACACGCCGTGGCCTTCCTGGGTGGCGAATTCGCGCAAGGTTGCGAGTACGTCGTCGCGAGCGATGGGGTCGAGCCCCGCGGTGGCTTCGTCGAGCACGAGCAAATTGGCCTTGTGCGAAAGCGCCACGGCAAGCTGCAGTTTCATGCCCATGCCGCGGGAGAGATCCTTCACTTTCGCCTTGCGAGAAAGCGAAAACCGCTCGGCGAGGCGCCAGAACTGCGTTTTTGTCCCAGGTGGGGAAGGCGGGCGCGAGGCAGCGCTCCATCTGTGCAATGGTGAATTCCGCCGGATAGGGGGCACGTGTCGAACACCACGCCGATGCGTGAGCGCACGTGGCGCTGTGCTGTCGGGCTCATTCCGGACCGAAGGGCTCGCCGAACAGGCGCACCTCGCCGGCGTCAAGTTTCATGAGCCCCAACGCGGCTCGAATGGTTGTGGTTTTGCCCGCGCCGTTTGCGCCGACGAAACCGACGATCTCGCCTGGCGCTACGGCAGGTTCACGTTGCACAGCGCGAAGCTGTCGCCAATCTGGCGCTGTGCATCTTTGATTTCCAAAAGGTTCGCCATGATGCCGCCTTTCTATTCACGCGTTTCGGGGGCTACGAGGTCAAGCGCCTTATGCAAATCGGCGCGGGCAACGCCGAGCGTTTCGGCGAGCGCCGCCGCTTAGTGCGAGCAGCGCTTCCATGCGTCGCAGCTCTTCTTCTGCGCAGAAACCCCTGATTGCCTGCTGCGACGAAGCAGCCCTTGCCCTGACGGTTTCGATGAAGCCCGCTTCCTCTAAATCGGAGTAGGCGCGCTTGGTGGTAATGACGCTCACGCCGAGCCCGTTTGCAAGGGCGCGAATCGATGGCAGCTTTCGCCACTCACCAACGTGCCCGCCAAAATATGCGCTCGAATCTGCGATGCGATTTGCTCGTAGATGGGTTTGTCGCTCGAATTGGATAGGATGATGTCCACGATGGTTCCTTTACGTGTATATAACCGGTAAGCACAGTATATATACACTATGCACAGTTGCGCAAGTAAAATCTCGAACAAAATCGAATTGGACGATTCATCAGGCGATATATTCAATTGTATTGATTGACTCTTCGCTATCGAAGGAACCCGCTTTGTTTGAGGCTAGAAACAATCCTCGTCATTGGCTGTTTGTTTCTCTTCGCACGCCTGCGTGCCCAAAATCTCAAACAGCTCCTCGCGCGAGTGAATGTCGAGCTTTTGGTAAATATGGCGTATATGGGCTTTGACGGTGCCGTTGGCTACGATGAGCTCATTTTCGATATCGGAAATCGTTTTGTGTTGTGCGAGCAGCAGCAAAACTTCCTGCTCGCGCGCCGATAAGCCTTTTTCTTTCGAGATGGCATCGCAGCGATCGACGAGCGCATGCCTTTTTTCAATGGGGTCGCTGCCGTTTTCGGCATAGAGGAACTTCGCACCCAGCGGCTTGCCAACTCGCGTTCCGAGAACAGGATGACCGTGCCGCCGATGATGGCGAGAAGGGCGACGCCCGAAGACACAAGGTCGCCGTTGAGGGATGAGGGCGCGATGGCGTCGATGCCCGCATCGACGTAGCGTCCGAGCATCATGAAGAGCGCGCGAACGCCGCGCTCAATGCCGAAGAGCCATATCGCCGAAACGCCGTAACGGTAGCAGATGTTGGCCAGAATGAGCATGATGAGAATCGAGAATGCCGTATAGCCTCCGGGGGCGCAGAAGTTGCCCCAGAACAGTCGAACAGGCCCAATGCCGAAGGAATGATGAGCGCGCCCGCCATAAGCGGCAGGGCCGTGCGGTATATGGTGCCGAAGTCGAAGTTCTTGCCCTGCAGAACAACGCCCACCATAACAACGAGCGCGGCCGCGACGGTTGCCCAGTGCCGAATGGGGGCCGAACGTGCCTGCATAGAGGTATTTCTCGAGCAGCCCGTAGGCGAAAGCGTAAATCGCCATAAGGATGATGATTTTCCAAGGCGCGGAGAACTTGGCCCATGTGGTGCTTGGCAGATTGTCGCCTGGAAGCACATTGAAGCTTCGGGCGGCGCACAAAAGCGAGAATATCGGCAAAATCGAGGTCATGACGAAGAGCCATGGAATGGCGAAACCGCGGTAGATATATATCATGAGGGCGCCTACGATAATTGACCCCGAATAATAGAAGGCCACACGCATGGGGTTCATGCATCCATAGAGCTCGCTCCAAATAAGGATCATGAGTGCAATGCCTATGCCGCCCGCAATCGACGCGACGATGGCAAGGTGTTCGGCGATTCCTGGATAGAACAATGATGAAAACGTGCACACGGTTGCGAGGGTGAGCAGCGTGCCGCAAAGCACCCAGGCGGCGTGTTTCGAATAGAACGGGGAAACCTTGCGCGCTCCCAGCGCGCAGCCCAAAAGAACGATGCTCATAACAATATCGAAGAGGTCTCGCGTCGCGAAGTGTGCCGACGGGGAAGTCGACGAACGATCCGGACGAAGACGATTTCGATCCATGCGCGATAGATGCCGAGTCCCAAAAAGCGAGCGGTAAAACCCCGCCGAGCTAAAAGGTACGTTTGCGTTGCGTATGACGCGATCTTTTTGATTTCTCATTGTGCCTAAACCCCTCCCGGCACGTAACCTTGCCCACCATTATAAGGCCCTCGTTGCTGCGGCAGGACAGCAAACTGGATAAAGCAGTTGTTGTAGAAAGAAAGAAACGCCTGTTCGATTTGGGTGTTATAGGTGTGTTACATATTTAAACCCAGAATCTGCCCTGTGCGGTCGATTACGCAGCCTTTTTTCGGACATATGGTGCAGCTATGCCGACGGGGCAAAGGGATCGCACATGTGCAGGGCTCCGTCGAAACGAGAATGAACAAGGAGGGTTTCATCATGAAGGAAATGAGCCGTAGGGATTTGTTCAAAATCGGTGGAGTCGCAGCCGCTGGCGCTATGGGCGCTTCGATGCTCGCGGGCTGCTCGCCTTCTGGCGAGAAGAAATCGGAAGGCGGAAACGCCGCCGCCGACGACAAGAAGGTCAACGATATCGCAGGCCATTATCGCGCTGGCACGCCGTCGTTCCTTTCTGCGCCTGACCCCATTACCGATATCAAAGAAACAAAGGAATACGATGTCGTGATTGTCGGCGCTGGCGCTGCAGGCGTTCCTGCCGCGATTTCCGCCAAAGAGGCTGGCGCGACCGTTGCCCTTATCCAGAAAAAGCGACTGCGATTTCTCAGGGCAATACCGCTACGGGCATTCTTCTTGACGGTTCCGACCCCGCGGGCGTTTCCGCAGTGGTGTCCACGCTGCTGAAAGGAGCACCAATTCCGCGGCAACCGCGCTCAAGTTGAGCTGTGGGCCAAGAATTCGGTGAGGCGATTACCTGGATTTTCGATTTGGCCCAGAAGGTCGGCGCGCAGGTTTCCGATACCACCAAAAGTGGACCGTCTGCCGTGACAAACCGTGAACGGGTATCCGTTGAGCTATCTGTCCATCGATTTCGGCCCCAAGCCCTACAACACTGGCGATGGCATGCGCGCGCTGGCCGACTACGCCGAGGAGCAGGGTGTCGATATTTTCTATAGCACCGAGGCCAAGCAGCTCGTGGGCGATGCCGACAGCGGCATCACCGGGTGTTATTGCCAAGGGCGCCGATGACAGTATCCAGTTCAACGCGAAGAAGGGCGTCATCCTTGCAGCGGGCGACTACCAGAACGACGATGAAATGATGGATTACTATCTGCCCGACCTGGGCCGCAAGCAGAACAACAAGATTACCTGGTCCTGCGCAGCGAGGAGGATGCGGGCAATTACTGCCAGATTTTTCGATTCGAACTACATGACGCAGGCCGAGAAGTGGCCGGGCAAGCTGTTCGACCCCGATGCGCTGAAGGCGTATATGCCCGAGGAAAGCGGCGAGAAGAAGGGCGTGTACGAAGACCAGGTCGCGACGTTTAAGGCCGACACGCTTGACGAGCTGGCCAAGAAGCTGGGCATTACCGATGCCGCCGCATTCAAGAAGAGCGTTGAGCGTTACAACGCGCTTGCGGGCCGAAGGCAAAGACGAAGACTTCGGTAAAGATGGCAAGTGGCTCACCACGATCGACACCCCGCCGTTCTATGGCATTCACCGCAAGGTTCGCGTCGGCCATCGTCTCCGGCGTGCATGTCCGGCGAGCACATGGAAGTGCTGAAGGCCGACTCCACCGAACCCATCAAAGGCCTGTACGCCATCGGCAACACCGCAGGCGACTTCTACTGCGGCATTGATTACACGATGGATCCTGGTCTCTCTCGGCCGTGCGCATACCCAGGGCTACGTCATGGGCAAATACGTCGCGAACCTTTAAGCGAAGGGCGCACCGCCCGCATTTACGATATCCTGTCGGCTGAGCGTTTCTCCCTCCCTCGCTTCAGCCGAAGTTGAAGCGGACCGCATGGTGCGGTCCGCTTTCCTATAGAGGGGCTATAATGCGGCATCGAATGCGTGCGGCGTATGCCGCGGCGATTGCTCGTTTTGGCGGGAGGATTCTATGCTCGCATTTGGATGCCACCTGTCTACCTCAGAAGGTTTTTGGCCATGGGGCGCACGGCGCTCATGGCGCGAACACGTTCGCATTTTCTGCGCAACCCGCGCGGCGGCTCGGCCAAGGCGATTGACGCGGCCGATGCCGCGGCTTGCGCAGCTCATGGTCGAACGATTTCGGCCCGCTGGTGGCGCATGCCCCCACGCTCAACCCTTGCTCGCTAAGCCGAGGCGCGCGAATTCGCCCGCATGTGCATGGCAGACGATTTGGTGCGTATGGAAGCCGTGCCAGCTACTAACTTTCATCCGGGCGCCACGTGAAACGGGTGCCGAATATGGCTTGGGCTCGATTGCGCGTCTGCTCAACGAGGTGCTTGCACCTGAACAAACCACTACGGTGCTCGAAACCATGGCGGGCAAGGGTACTGAAGTGGGTCGCACGTTCGAGGAACTCGCAGCGATCATCGAGCGCGTCGAACGCCGACCATAGTGGGCGTGTGCCTTGATACCTGCCATGTATGGGATGGCGGTTACGATATCGTGGGCAACCTCGATGGCGTGCTGGAGGAATTCGATCGCGTGAAGTGCTGGGTTGCGCCTTGCGCAGTGCATATCAACGATTCGAAAAAGAAGCCCTTGCGGTGCGCAAGACCGCCACAGAAAATCGGCCAAGGCTTCATCGGTGTTGAGGCATTCAGGCATCGTGAACCATCCCGCGCTGCGCGAGTTGCCGTTATTCTGAACCCCCAATGAACTGCACTGGCTATGCCGAGGAAATCGCCTTGCTGCGCAGCTCCTTGCCGAATAGTTTTGCGCCAATTGGTAGAAAAGTCGCGTGAAGGCCGTCAATGTGGAGGCCCTTCGTTTCGTTTCTGCGCGATAATGGCCGCATTCATTTCGAAGGGGGACGCGTTATGACGCCTATCAACGATAATCCCCGCGCGCGATGCGTGTTGTGCGCTGCGACGAAACCATGGCAGCCGTGCTGCGCGGCGAGCGTTTTTTGGTGTTCGACGGCGCGATGGGAACCATGCTGCAGCAGGCGGGGCTTGAGGCGGCGAGCTTCCGGAGCTTTTATGCCACGAATCCCGAGGAAATCACGGGTATTCATATCCAGTATGTGGAGGCGGGAAGCGAAGTTGTGACCGCCAACACCTTCGGCGCGCGAACCGCCGCAAGCTTGGCGATGCTGCCAGCGTGGCCGATGTATTCGCGGCGGCCATTGCATCTGGCGTAAGGCGTCGGGCGCGAAATACGTGGCAGCCGATATTGGCCCTACGGGCGCTGCTCGAACCGCTCGGCACCATGCCCTTCGATGAAGCGTATGAACTGTTCGCTGAGCAGGTGCGTGCGGCCGATGCGGCTGGGGCCGATTTGTTCATCATCGAAACCATGGCCGACCTTCTTGAGATGAAGGCCGCCATTCTTCTGCGAAGGAAAACTCCGATTGCCCATTTTTTCGCCACGATGACGTTCGGCGAAGACGGCCCACGTTCTTGGGTACGAGTCCTCAAATCGCAGCCATCGATGCTTTCGTCGCTTGGCGTTGACGTTTGGGCGTGAACTGCTCGCTTGGTCCCAACGACTTGCGCCCTATGGTAAGCGAAATGCTCAAAGGCGTCCACGGTTCCCGTTATGGTGCAGGCCACGTTGGTTTGCCGAGTATCGCTCGATGGCAAAACCGTGTTCTCGGTGGCGCCCGATGAATACATCGGAAGCCGTGGCGGCAATGGTCGACGAAGGCGTGTCGGTTGTGGGTGGTTGTTGCGGCACGAATCCCGACTATATCGCGAAAGAGGCGGCGCTCGTGGCGGGCCGCGCACCCGTCGAGCGCGACGTGGCTCCGCGTGCGGCATTACGTCGGCGAGCCATGCCACGCTTCTGGCTGGCCGCGACGTTGCAACCATTGGCGAGCGCATCAACCCTACGGGCAAAAAGACTCAAGGCCGCGCTTCGCGAGGGCAATCTCGACTATGTGTTGGGCGAAGCCGTTTCTCGACGGAGGCGGGCGCCGATGCGCTTGACGTGAATGCCGGCCTGCCCGAAATCGATGAGGCGGCGACGCTCGTGTCGCTCGTGGGCAAAATCCAGGGCGTGTCGCCTTTGCCCTTGCAAATCGACTCGTCGGATCCGATTGCCGTAGAAGCCGCCGTGCGCGTATTCGGGCAAGCCGATTATCAACTCCGTGAACGGCAAGCAAGAAAGCCTTGATGCCGTGCTGCCTATCGCCAGGCACTACGGCTGCGCGGTTGTGGGCCTTGCGCTCGATGAGCAGGGCATTCCGCCCTACGGCCGAGGGCCGTTTCGCCGTGGCGCAGCGCATTGTGGAAGAAGCCGACAAATACGGCATTCCGCGCAGCGATATCTTCATCGATTGCCTGGTTATGGCCGCGTCGACCAATCAGGCTGAAGTCGTCGAGATTTTGCGCGCCATCACGATGGTGAAAAAGAGCGCCTTGGCGTGCGCACGGTGCTCGGCGTGTCGAACGTGAGCTTTGGTCTGCCTTTGCGCGAAATCGTGAATGCCACCTTCTTGGCGGCGGCGTTTTCGGCGGGCCTCGACATGCCTATTCTGAACCCGCTTTCCGTGCGCTATCGCGAAATCGTCGATACGTGGCGCGTGCTATGCGGAGGCAAGACGTCTCGGCGCAGGGGGCTACATTTCCGAATACGCGAACAAAAAGCATGTCGGCCGTGGCCGGCCTCCTGGAAGCGGCGACGGTGCAGGAAGCGCCTCGGCGCCTGCGCCCGCAGCGGGCGACGCCTTCGACGATGTGGCCGATTTCGGATTGCGCCGTTTCGTGGTCACGGGCCGCAAGGCCAACATGCCAGGCGGTTTTGAAATTGCTCGAAACGTGCGACGCCATGGAGGTCATCGGCCACCTGATTCCTGCGCTCGATGATGTGGGTGAACGTTTCGAGAAGGCAAGTTCTTCCTGCCTCGCTCATGGCGTCGGCGGAAGCGGCGAAAGCCGGCTTTGATGTCATCAAAGAACAGGGGCGGCAGCGGGGCTGTTGCCGATAAAGGGTTCGGTTGCTATCGCTACGGTGAAGGGCGACATTCACGACATCGGCAAGAACATCGTGCGCATGCTGCTTGAAAACTACGGCTACGGTATATGACCTGGGCCGCGACGTGGAGCCGCAGGCGGTGCTCGATTGCGTGCGCGAACACGATATCAAACTCGTGGGCCTTTCCGCGCTCATGACCACGACCGTGCGCGGCATGGAAGACACCATTGCGCTTCTGCGCGAGCAGGCGCCCGAGGTGAAAGTGTTCGTGGGCGGTGCGGTTATTACCGCGGAATACGCCGAAATGGTCGGCGCCGACTACTACTGCAAAGACGCCGCCGAAAGCGCGAAGGTCTGTGTCGAGGTGCTGGGCGCGTAGCGATTCGCACACGCCTCAGGCCGATTCCGTTCGCCACCCTGCTCCCGCCGTGGGAATTTGAAGCCTCGACGTTACACGTGTAAACCTTCTGCAAGAAAGCCGCTGGGGGATTATTGCCCTTGGCGGCTTGTTCTATAATCCACTCCTTCAGAAAGCGGAATGCGAGGCGGCGGTTCGCGCGGTGGAATGCTGAAGGCGATTCCCGAGCGCGCCCGTTTGTCTTGCGCAGAGAAGAAGGGATGCGAAGGCGTGGCATCGAATGCTGGGAAAATAACGGCTCGCGAATGGGCGGCGATTATCTCGGTTGCGGCGGCGGCGTTCATATTCAACACGTCGGAGTTCATGCCTATCGGCCTGCTCGTTGACATCTCGGCCGATTTTGGCGTGAATGAAGCGACGGGTGGCATTCTTATCACGGCATACGCGTGGGCGGTGTGCCTGTTGTCGGTGCCGCTTCTGGTGGCGACATCGCGGTTCAGCTTCCGTCCGCTGCTTTTAGCGGTGGTCGGGGTGTTCGGCGTGGGGCAGCTCTGCTCGGCGCTTGCTCCCGGCTATTTCCCGCTTATGGGTGCTCGCCTCATTGTCGCGTGCGCGCATGCGATTTTCTGGTCTATCGCGCCTTCCATCGCGGCGTGTGCCGTCTCGCTCGAGCATCGCTCGATTGCGCTTTCCGCCATCGTTACGGGCTCTTCAATCGCCCAGATTCTCGGTTTGCCCCTTGGGACGCGTCATCGGCTTGGCTCGGCTGGCGCATGACGTTCGCCTGCATCGCGGCGTTCACGGTTGCGCTGCTCGCAGTGCTCTTCTTCGCCGTGCCGAAAATGAGTGCGGGTGAGCCGTTTAAGGTAAGCCAGCTTCCCAGCCTGGTGAAAAACCCGGTGCTGCTGTCGCTGTTTGTGGGCACGGCCGTCATTGCCACGGCCTATTACACGGGTTACAGCTACGTGGAGCCCTATCTGCAGCAGATAGGCGGGCTTTCCGACGAGGCCATCACCACCTCGCTCATGATGTTTGGCGTGGCGGGCGTTATCGGCAGCTTTTGTTCGCGCGCTTCTACGTGGGCAAGCGCCGCCGCTATTGGTACATTCGCGTCTCGCTCGCCGGCGTGGCGCTCGCGCTCGCGCTGATGATGCCCGCTGCGCTCGGTGGCATGGGCTCGGTGCTTGCGGTGTTCGTGCTGTGGGGCATTTGCGGCGTGTCGTTCAACGTGGCCTACCAGTCTGAGATATTGCGCTTTTGCGCCTCCGCATGCAGCGGCGGTCGCCACGGCCATTTACTCGGGCATCTTTAACTTGGGAATCGGCGGCGGCTCGGCGGTGGGCGGCGCGGTGAGCACTGCTTTCGGCATGGGGTCGGTATGCTTCGCGGGCGCGCTCATCGGCGCTGCGGCGGTCGCGATTGCCTGCGTGTTCCTTATTCCCGTCATGCGTCGTACCAAACCCGCTGAGTAGCGCGAAGGCGGGGAGGGCGCGTGCGGAAATTTGACGGCTCGATCAAAGGAAAGCGCTCCGACAAAAGGCCAGCGCGCCACGCATTGCGCGTGCCCACAAAGCATCGTCTTGTATAAAAATTCGCCCGATAGTTGCAATTTCGTGTATGCTATCGGGCGTTTAGCATGTATGCGCTCGCAATTCGGTCGCTTTCGCACCGCTTGCAATGGGTGCTGTGGCGCTTTTGCCCGTAAGCCAATCGCGCTGCGCAATCGCCTATATATAGGTAGGAAATCGGGAGGACTCGCTTTGAAGCTCGTCGTTACTGAGAAGAATATCGCCGCCCAGAAAATCGCCGATTTGCTGGGCATTAAAAAGCCGAAGGCCGACAAGGTCTACAACACGCCCGTCTACCGTTTCGAACTCGATGGCGAAGAATGGTGACCATCGGCTTGCGCGGCCACATTCTCGAGCCCGATTTCGTTGCGCAAATCGTCTACAAGAAAACGAAGGGCTGGCAGGGCGTGACTGCCGACGGCGAAGTCGTGCCTGCCGATATTCCCGATTTTCTCGCGAAACCGCCGTACAAAACCAAGCGTAAGCCGTTTTTGGCCGATGGCGTCGCCATGGGCGCGTGGAAGATGGACGCGCTGCCGTATTTGGCATATGCGCCCATCGAGAAGCTGCCGAAGGAAAAGGACATCATTCGCAGCTTGAAGAACTTGGCCAAGAAGGCCGACGAAATCATTATCGCGACCGACTTCGACCGCGAAGGCGAGCTCATCGGTTCTGATGCGCTCGGCCAAATCAGCAGGTGAACGATACCGCGCCGGTATTCCGTGCGCGCTATTCGGCCATCACGAAAGAAGAAATCACGCATGCCTTCACGAATCTCGTGAAGCTCGATGAAGATCTTGCCGCAGCGGGCGAGAGCCGTCAGGAAATCGACCTTATCTGGGGTGCGGTGCTGACGCGCTATCTCACTATCGTGAAATTCGCCGGTTACGGCAACGTGCGCAGTTCGGGCCGCGTTCAAACCCCGACGCTCGCGCTCATCGTCGCTCGCGAGCGCGAGCGCATGGCGTTTGTGCCCGAGGACTATTGGGTGATCAAGGGCGACTTCCAGCATGCCGCCGATGAATTCAGCGCTCCGCACGCGACGGCTCGCTTCAAGAGCGAAGAGGCCGCGAATGCCGTTATGGCCCACGTTGAGGGCCAAAACCTCCGGCGTAGTTTCCGCCATCGAGAAGAAAAAGCGCACGCAGGCTGCCCGGTGCCGTTCAATACCACGTCGCTTATGGCCGCCGCAGCGAGCGAGGGCCTTTCTCCCGCACGCACCATGCGTCTGGCTGAAAGCCTGTACATGGACGGCTATATTTCCTATCCGCGTGTCGACAACACGGTGTATCCCGAATCGCTCGATCTCGAAGGCACGGTGAAAAAGCTCTCCGACGTTGCGGCATATCGTCCGTATTGCCAGGAACTGCTGAAGCGCGGCAAGCTTGTTGCCACGCGAGGCAAGAAGGAAACGACCGACCATCCGCCTATTCACCCCCACGGCTGCCGCCGACCCCGATAAGCTCGGCGCGCCTGAGTGGAAGCTCTATAACCTCATCGCCCGCCGCTTGGCGACCCTTTCCGATGCCGCCGTCATCGAAGGCACGAAGGTGACCATCGAAGTGAATGCCGAGCCGTTCGCGGTGCGTGGCGACGTCGTTGTGAAGCCGGGCTTCCGCGCCATTTACCCGTACGGCATGAAAAAAGAAGAGCAGCTGCCCGCTCTTGCCGAAGGCCAAACGGTCGATTTCAAGGGCGCCGTATGCACCAAGAAGCAGACCGAGCCGCCGGCGCGCTACAGCCAGGGCAAGCTCATTCAGGAAATGGAGCGTTTGGGCTTGGGCACCAAGGCCACGCGCCATGCGATTATCGAACGCCTTTACACGGTGAAATACGTGCAGAACGATCCTATCGAGCCAAGCCAGCTCGGCATTGCGGTATGCGACGCGCTCGGCCAGTTCGCACCGCAAATCACGAGCCCCGACATGACGGCGACGCTCGAAGAAGATATGAACTCAGATTGCCGCCGGCAATAAGACCCAAAAAAGACGTCGTCGATTTGTCGCGCGACATCTTGAACGACGTGCTCAATGAGCTTTTGCCCCATCAGGAGCAAATTAAAGATGCCTTAGCCGACGCCGTGGCCGCCGATGCCTACGTGGGTCCGTGCCCCAAGTGCGGCAAGGATCTGCAACTGCGCGCAAGTCAGAAAACGCGTTCGATGTTCATTGGCTGCTCCGGTTGGCCCGAGTGCGATGTGACCTACCCGTTGCCGAAGGGCAAAATCGAAGCGGTCGAGGAGAAATGCCCCGAGTGCGGTATGCCCCAAATCAAGGTGACCGCCTTCCGCAGCAAGCCGCGCATCCAGTGCATCGATCCTGAATTGCCCCACGAATCACGAGCCCGATATCGTGGTGGGGAAGTGCCCGACGTGTGCCGCGAAGGGCCTCGACAAAGCAGCTCATCGCATCGAAGAACCCGCGCACGCTCAAGCGTTTCATTCGTTGCGAGAACTACGAGGAATGCGAGACGAGCTATCCGCTTCCGCAATACGGCAAGCTCACCGCCACCGAGGAAACCTGCCCCGACTGCGGCGCGCCTATGGTAATCGTGACCACGCGCGCGGCCCGTGGAAGCTGTGCCCGAACTTCAATTGCCCGGGTAAAGAGCGCGAAGCCGCTGAAAAGGCCGCGAAGGCCGAGGCGAAGAAGGCCGAAAAGGCCGAGAAAGCTGCAAAGCCCGCCGCGAAAAAGGCTCCCGCCAAAAAGGCTGTCGCCAAGAAAACGACGACTAAGAAAGCCGCTACGAAGGAATAACGCACCCTGCTGTGGCCCTGGGTCTGTCGAAGGCATGCTCAAGCGTCACAGAGAGCTACCGCTCACTTCGTTCGCTATGCGCTCGCTTGGCGGCGCTTAATTATGAGATGAAAATCAAGAGTGAACGCCGACGGCCTCGTGCATGCCTTCGGCAGACCCAGGGCTAATTGTAATCAAATTGGCAGAATCGCTTCGACCCGGCGAGAGGGAATGCACCCGACCGTCGGTGTTCAAATTGCTTTTTTATTCTAAAATGAAACACCGCCAAGCGAGCGCATAGTGAGCCGAAGGCGAACGGTAGCTCGCTGTGGTCGAGCGCATTCCTCTCTCGCCGGGTCTGCGTGATTCCGCAGGTCGGCGAACGTGCGAATTTTGTGAACTTCGCTTTCATACCCTCATTTCACTTCTAACTCCTTATAATTCTGCAGTTGCGTCCTGCTGTGTATGGATACACCCGGGCGCGTGGGAACGGAGTCGAGGGCGTGCACTCCAATAAGCGCCTCATTCGGCAATCGTTCCCGATATGTAAGTGGAACGCCTGGTACGTGCATGGAGTGGCACGCGAGCAGGCTTCCAAGGAAGAAAGGTTGTTTGATGGGAATCGCAATACAAGCCGACCAGCGCTGGTCGCCGCTTCCAGACGGTTTCGGATTTCGCCGAAATCACCTGCACGAAGCCCGAGAAGTCGCTGCTTGCGCCGCTGCCTAAGAAGGCCGGTCGCAACAACAACGGCCGCATCACCACCCGCCATCAGGGCGGCGGTAACAAGCGCCGTTACCGCATCATCGACTTCAAGCGCAATAAGGACGGCGTCCCCGCAACTGTTGCCCATATCGAGTACGACCCCAACCGTACGGCCCGTATCGCTCTTTCTGCACTACGTTGATGGCGAGAAGCGCTACATCATCCATCCGAAGGGCATGAAGGTCGGCGACATGGTTATGTCTGGCGCTGAGGCCGACATTAAGCCCGGCAACTCGCTTGCTCTGGCTGACATCCCTGTTGGTACCCTCATCCATGCAGTTGAGCTGCAGCCCGGCAAGGGTGCTGCGCTGGCTCGCTCCGCTGGTACTTCTATCCAGCTCATGGGCAAGGAGGGCAACTACGCCCTCCTGCGTATGCCCTCTTCCGAGATGCGCCGCGTGCTCATCACCTGCCGCGCCACCATCGGCGAGGTCGGCAACGCCGAGCACTCCAACATCAAGATCGGCAAGGCTGGCCGTAACCGCTGGAAGGGCATCCGCCCGACCGTCCGTGGTACGGTTATGAACCCGGTCGACCATCCGCACGGTGGTGGCGAAGGCAAGAACAAGTCTTCGGGACGTCATCCTGTGTCTCCGTGGGGCAAGCCCACCAGGGCCATCGCACCCGCAACCCGAAGAAGGCTTCGAGCCGCCTGATCATCCGTCGTCGCAAGAAGTAGCGCGAGCTAGAACGCTAAGGAGAAACCGTGAGCAGAAGTTTGAAGAAGGGTCCTTTCGTCGAGCCGCGTCTTCTCGGCCGCATTGCCGCGGTGAACGAAGCTGGCGAAAAGCACGTCATCAAGACGTGGTCGCGCTCCTCGACCATCTTCCCCGACATGGTGGGTCCACACCATTGCCGTGCACGATGGTCGCAAGCACGTGCCCGTATACGTTACCGAATCCATGGTCGGTCACAAGCTCGGCGAATTTGCGCCTACGCGCACGTTCAAGGGCCACGCCGACAAGAGCAAGAAATAAGTAAGGAGGCAGACCGCACATGGAAGCTAAGGCAGTCGCCAAGTATGTGCGCGTGAGCCCCCGCAAGGCTCGCGTCGTCATCGACCAAGTCCGCGGCAGGACGTCGTCCGCGCCCGCGAAATCCTGCGCTCTCGGAGCGCGCTATCGCCGAGACCATTGAGAAGGTTCTCAACTCGGCCGTGGCAAATGCCGAGAACAACCATGGCATGTCACCGACAACCTGGTCGTGAAGGCCGCGTTCGTCGACGAAGGCCCCACGTTTAAGCGCATTCGTCCTCGTGCAAAGGGCTCTTCCGCTCGCATCCGCAAGCGCACCAGCCACATCACGATCATCGTT
>VOFB01004622.1_pt1 | contig 41353 bp, 43 predicted proteins | sample 5384141 | NCBI WGS metagenome assembly VOFB01 (sample SAMN12384721, study PRJNA508395) | human gut metagenome | isolation source: healthy gut A | host: Homo sapiens
CTTGGTCATCAGGTAGTGGTTCCCTTCCTCCACCTGCATGGTGTAGCCCAATGCGCCAGAGGTGCGGGGATGATGGTGATCTTCTGCACGGGTGCGGAGTGATTCTGAAGCGCCGCCACCAGTGCGTGGCCGATCTCATGGTAGGCCACGATGCACTTTTCCTTGTCGGTGAGGATGGAGTTCTTCTTCTGATAGCCGGCAATGACCACCTCGATGCTCTCCTCAAGGTCTGCTTCCGTGACCGACTTGCGGCCGGCGCGCACGGCCCGCAGGGCGGCTTCGTTGACGATGTTGGCCAGCTCTGCGCCGGAGGCACCGGAGGCCATCCGGGCCACGGTGTTGAAGTCGATGCCGGGGGCAAGAGCGACTTTCCTGGCGTGGACCTTCAGGATCTCTTCGCGGCCCTTGAGGTCGGGCAGTTCCACAGGAACACGGCGGTCAAAGCGGCCGGGACGGGTCAGAGCCGGGTCGAGGGAATCCGGACGGTTGGTGGCCGCGAGGATGATGACGCCGCTGTTGCCCTCGAAGCCGTCCATCTCGGTGAGCAGCTGGTTCAGGGTCTGCTCACGCTCGTCATTGCCGCCCAGCTGGCCGCTGTTGCGCTTCTGGCCAATGGCGTCTATCTCGTCGATGAACACGATGCAGGGGGCCTTTTCCTTGGCCTGCTTGAACAGATCGCGGACTTTGGACGCGCCCATGCCCACGAACATCTCCACGAACTCCGAGCCGGAGATGGAGAAGAACGGCACGTTCGATTCGCCCGCCACGGCCTTTGCCAGCATGGTCTTGCCGGTTCCCGGAGGGCCGACGAGCAGGATGCCCTTTGGCATGGAGGCGCCGACATCGGTGTACTTCTTCGGATCGTGCAGATAATCGACAATCTCCGCAAGGCTCTCCTTGGCCTCATCTTCGCCGGCCACATCCGCAAAGCGGATGCCGTGGGTGGATTGGACGTAGACCTTGGCGTTGGACTTGCCCACGCCGCCGAACATCATCGAGTTCGCGCCGCCGGCCATAAATTTTTCTATGAGCTTTTTGTTCATGAAATTGCCCAGCCAGACGAAGAGGACGATGGGCAGCACAAAGCTCAGCAGAAAGCTCAGCAGCGGCGAAGCCTGCTCGACGATCTCGCTGGAAAACTCGGCCCCCGCGTCGTAGAGGCGCTGGGTCAGGTCAGGGTCGTTCATCAGGCCGGTCTTGTAAATTTGCTTTTCGTCTTTATCGGTAAAGATGATCTGGTTCGATTCCACATCCACCCGGCCGATGTCTTTGTCCTCGGTCATGGACATGAAGGTGCCGTAGTCCACTTCTTTTACCTGCCGTTCGCTCATCCACGGCACGAGCACGAAGTTGAGCAGCATCAGTACCAATAATACAATGGCGTAGTAAATAGCCAATGGCTTTTTGGGGGTCTTGACTTCTTTCATGGGGGTCCCTCCTTACGTTGCAAACAGCATACCACGACGCCATTTCAGAAACCAGCGTTTCGAGGCGAACTTTGCAAAAACGCAGCGTCCGCTTTCGAATCAGGCGAACTTTGCAAAATGACTTCGCAGATTCTTAACATGAGAAAAGCAAAAAATCCATGCCCCGCAAATTTTGAAAATTTATGCCTGCTATTTATGTGAAATCGTTTCATTTTCATTGTGAGCAAAACTGCTTGACAGGGGCGGCGGGTTTTGCTAAAATGAAACCACTTTGAACAAAGCGCAAATGCGTTGACGGGGAAAAAACGATTTTCTTCTGCGTACAGAGAGCCGCCGGATGGTGCAAGGCGGTGCAGAGGGTCTCGGTTACTGGCCCCTGAGCGGCAGGGCTGAAGCAGACAGTAGGCCCTGACGGATGCCCACCGTTACGCGGGCAGCGATTCGCTTCAAAAAAGCTGATCGTGCAGAGCGGCTGTGCTTATGGCACAGCAAAGAGAGTGGTACCACGGGTGCCCTGTAACAGAAATTACAGGCTCTCGTCTCTCAGGGGATTTCGTCCTTTGAGAGACGGGAGCCTTTTCGTTTGTGAAACGGCCTCGTCCCCTCTCCGTCATTGCCGCAATGCCACCTCTCCATCGAGGGAGGCTTTTTGGACGGCTTTCCCTCCTCCCAGAGGCTCCCTTTGGGGGGAGCTGTCGAAAGCGCCTGCGAAAAGGCTGTTCCCCAGAAGTGCAAAACGTAAGTCAAAGCTGGAGGACAAGAATTATGATGGACGCTACCAAGTACGCACCGGGATATTACCCGGTCCCCGCCGGTTATGACAGCTGGGTCAAGAAGGACCACATCGAGAAAGCTCCCATCTGGTGCAGCGTGGACCTGCGCGACGGCAATCAGGCCCTTATCGTCCCCATGAGCCTCGAGGAAAAGCTGGAATTCTTCCAGATGCTGGTCAAAATTGGCTTCAAGGAGATCGAAGTCGGCTTCCCGGCCGCCAGCGAGACGGAGTACGAGTTCCTCCGTACCCTCATCGAGAAGAACATGATCCCCGACGATGTCACCGTGCAGGTGCTGACCCAGAGCCGCGACCATATCATCCGCCGCACCTTCGAGGCTGTCAAGGGCGCACCCCGTGCGGTCATCCACTTCTATAACTCCACCTCCGTCGCCCAGCGCGAGCAGGTGTTCCACAAGTCTAAGGAGGAGATCAAGCAGATCGCCGTGGACGGCGCAAAGCTGGTCAAGCAGCTGAGCGAGGAGTATGAGGGGAACTTCCTCTTCGAGTACAGCCCCGAGAGCTTCACCGGAACCGAGGTGGACTACGCCGTTGAGGTCTGCAACGCGGTCCTGGACATCATGCAGCCCACCCCCGACCGCCCCATGATCATCAACCTGCCCGTCACCGTTGAGATGAGTATGCCCCATGTTTACGCAAATCAGATCGAGTATTGCGATAAACACCTCTCTCACCGCGACAGCGTCATCATCTCCACCCACCCGCATAATGACCGCGGCACCGGCGTCGCCTGTGCCGAGCTGGCCGTTCTGGCCGGCGCTCAGCGGGTGGAGTGCTGCCTCTTCGGCAACGGCGAGCGCACCGGCAACGTGGACGCTGTGACCCTCGCCATGAATATGTACAGCCACGGCGTAGACCCGAAGCTGGACTTCTCCGATATGCCTGCCATCTGCGCCACCTATGAGCGGGTCACCCGGATGCACATCTACGAGCGCACCCCCTACGCCGGCCAGCTGGTGTTCGCCGCCTTCTCGGGCAGTCATCAGGACGCCATTGCAAAGGGCATGGCCTACCGCAAGGAGAAGGGCGACCACCGCTGGACCTGCCCCTATATTCCGGTGGACCCCCACGACATCGGCCGCACCTACGACGCCGACGTCATCCGCATCAACAGCCAGAGCGGCAAGGGCGGCATCGGCTTCGTGCTGGAGCAGAACTACGGCTACAACCTGCCCGCCAAGATGCGCGAGGCGCTGGGCTACAAGGTCAAGAGCGTGTCCGACCACAACCACAAGGAGCTGAGCGCAGGCGAAGTGCTCCACATCTTCGAGGATACCTTCCTCAACAAGTCCAAGCCCCTGTCTGTCGTCGAGGCCCACTTCGCACAGGTCAACGGCATCACCGCCACCGTCACGCTGGATCTGAACGGTCAGCGCAAGGTGGTCACCTCGGTGGGCAATGGCCGTCTGGACGCCGTGGCAAACGCCATCCAGAGCGCCACCGGCATGGAGTTCCACCTGGAAACCTACTCCGAGCACAGCCTGGACGAAGGCTCCACCTCCCGCGCTGCTTCCTACGTCGGCCTCGAGTGGGGCGACGGCATCGTCACCTGGGGTGCAGGCACCGATACCGATATTATCGTGGCCGGTATCCATGCACTGGTCAGCGCGATCAATAATAAATAAAGAGAGATTTTTGAGAGAGTATCAAAAGGAGAATGAACCATGGGAATGACCCAGACGCAGAAAATTCTGGCCGCTCACGCAGGTCTTGCCGAGGTCAAGGCAGGCCAGCTCATCAACGCCAAGCTCGACATCGTGCTGGGCAATGACATCACTACCTCCCGTCGCCATCAACGAGTTCGAAAAGGCGGGCTTCAACGGCGTGTTCGACAAAGAGCACATCGCCATCGTCCTCGACCACTTCGTTCCCAACAAGGACATCAAGAGCGCGACCCAGTCCAAGCAGTGCCGCGAGTTCGCCAACAAGTACGACATCCTCAACTTCTACGATGTGGGCCAGATGGGCATTGAGCACGCTCTGCTGCCCGAAAAAGGCATCGTGACAGCCGGTGACTGCGTCATCGGCGCCGACAGCCACACCTGTACTTACGGCGCACTGGGCGCATTCTCCACCGGCGTCGGCTCCACCGATATGGCCGCCGGCATGGCTACCGGCATGGCGTGGTTCAAGGTGCCTGCCGCCATCAAGTTCGTGCTGAACGGCAAGCTGCCGCCGAAAGTTTCCGGCAAAGACCTCATCCTCCACATCATCGGTATGATCGGCGTGGATGGCGCGCTGTATAAGTCGATGGAGTTCACCGGCCCGGGCGTCGCCTCCCTCTCCATGGACGACCGCCTGAGCATCTGCAACATGGCCATCGAGGCCGGTGCCAAGAACGGCATCTTCCCCGTGGACGAGATGACCAAGGCTTACCTCAAGGGCCGCAGCCAGCGGGAGCCGGTGTTCTATGAGGCCGACCCGGATGCCGAGTACGAAAAGACCATTGAAATCGACCTCTCTGCCCTCGAGCCGACTGTCAGCTACCCCCACCTGCCCGAGAACACCCACCTTGCCAGCGAGGGCAAGGACATCAAAATCGACCAGGTGGTCATCGGCAGCTGCACCAACGGCCGCCTCGAGGATATGGAAGCCGCTTACAACATCCTGAAGGGCAAGCACATCGCAAAGGGCGTGCGCGGCATCATCATCCCCGCCACCATGGCCGTTTACAAAGAGTGCATCCTCCGCGGCTGGACCACGGCCTTCATCGATGCGGGCTGCATCGTCTCCACCCCCACCTGCGGCCCCTGCCTCGGCGGCTACATGGGCATCCTCGCCGAGGGTGAGCGCTGCGTCTCCACCACCAACCGCAACTTCGTGGGCCGCATGGGCCACGTGAAGAGCGAGGTGTATCTGGCTTCGCCCGCTACCGCTGCCGCCAGCGCACTGACCGGCTACATCACCGACCCCCGCACGGTCTGAGAAAAGGAGAGTCACCCATGAACAACGCAAACGGTTCTGTTTTCAAATACCCGGATAACGTCGATACGGACGTCATCATCCCTGCCCGCTACCTGAACACGCAGGATGCCAGGGAGCTGGCCACCCACTGCATGGAGGACATCGACAAAGAGTTCATCCACAACGTGAAAGACGGCGACATCATGGTCGGAGGCTGGAACTTCGGCTGCGGCTCCTCCCGCGAGCACGCCCCGCTGGCCATCAAGACCGCCGGTATTTCCGTCGTCATCGCCAAGAGCTTCGCGCGCATCTTCTACCGCAACAGCATCAACATCGGTCTGCCTATCATGGAATGCCCCGAGGCCGTGGACGCCATCAGCGCAGGCGATACGGTCAGCGTGAACTTTGACACCGGTGTCATCACCGATGTGACCACCGGCAAGGTCTTCCAGGCCGAGCCGTTCCCGCCGTTCATCCAGAAGATCATCGCCGCTGGCGGCCTGATGAAGTCGCTGACGAAGAAGTAAAGTTTTTGCTGTGAGTTCGCGCGCTGGTGGCGCGGGGGCAGAGCGCGCTTACGCGGGGCTAAGTTCTCTTTTGCGTGCCAAAAGAGAACCAGAAAAGCACCAGCGATTTCGACGCGCTGGATCCACGAGAAAGGGGCTGCTCGCCCCTTTCAGACCCCGAAGGGGTTGTCGAAACGGAAAAAAGCTAGTCGCTGCGCTTAACGCTTTTTTCTCGTTTCTCCGATTTGCTGCTTCGCGGCTGGTGTTACCCTCTGCAGGGCGATAAAGTCCAGCAGATAGGTGAAATCTTCGGCGGAGCCGTAAACGGCGGAAGACAAAAAAATGCGTTTAGCGAAGCGGTGCGAATGCATTTTGGGCTTCAGACTTTTTGCTTTGGAATTGTTAAGGGCGAGCAGCCCTTAACTCGTTGCGGGGAGAGTGGAGTCCAGAGGTAGGGAGGGGGATTCGAAACACCCCTCCCTACCTCTGGCCGCGCGGGCGCAAGCCGCTTGACCAAAAAAAAACATCCCCCGCGCCACCAGCGCGAGAAAGCTTAAAGAAAAAACCATGCCTCCCGCGCGGAGCGCAAAGCCATTTGACCGAAAGAGAAAACATCCCCCGCGCCACCAGCGCGCGATCCCACTTAAAGAAAACTCTAACCCCGCACACGCCCACCCAAAAGCAAGGACCCTGTCATAAATCGCTGCCCAATCGAAGAAAGGATACCCATTATCATGGAAAAAAACATTGCTGTCATCTGGGGCGACTGCTCCAGCCCCGAGATCGTGAAGCAGACCCTCCGCGTTCTCGATAAGGTGGCCGAAAAGTACGGCCACACCTTCCACTACACCGACGCCGCAATGGGCGGCGAGGCCATCGACAAGTACGGCGACCCGCTGCCCCAGCATGAGCTGGACAAGTGCCTTGCGGCCGACAGCGTCCTTCTGGGCGCAGTGGGCGGCCCCAAGTGGGAGGGTCTGCCCGGTGAGCAGCGCCCCGAAAAGGGTCTGCTCCGTCTCCGCGCCGGGATGGGTCTCTACTCCAACAACCGCCCGGCCAAGATCTGGCCCCAGCTGGCCCCGGCCAGCCCCCTCAAGCCCGAGATCGTGGCCAAGGGCATCGACTTCATCATCGTGCGTGAGCTCATCGGCGGCGTCTATTTCGGCAAGCACGAGACGTACACGCTGGAAAACGGCGAGAAGCAGGCTGTGGACTCCATGCCCTACTCGGAGCATGAGATCGAGCGCATTGGCCGCATCGGCTTCGAGACGGCCATGAAGCGCCGCAGGAAGCTCTGCTGCGTGGATAAGGCCAACGTGCTGGACACCAGCCGCCTCTGGCGTGCGGTCATGCACCGCCTGCAGGCTGAGTACCCCGAGGTGGAGTACAGCGAGATGTTCGTGGACAACTGTGCCATGCAGGTCGTGAAGGACCCCAGCCAGTTCGACGTCATCGTCACCGAGAACATGTTCGGCGACATCATCTCCGACGAGGCCTCCATGATCACCGGCTCCATCGGCATGATCCCCTCGTCCAGTCTGGGCGACGGCACCCGGGGCCTGTACGAGCCTATCCACGGCTCTGCCCCCGACATCGCGGGCAAGGACATCGTCAACCCCACTGCTTGTATCCTCTCCGCCGCCATGATGCTGCGGTACTCCTTCGGTATGGCTGAGGAGGCTGACGCCATTGAGAACGCGGTGAATAAGGTTCTGGACAAGGGCCTGCGCACCGCCGACAACATGAGCGAGGGCTGTACCTGCCTCGGCTGCACCGCCATGGGTGACGCTATCCTCGCGGAGATTTGAGTTTACCGGAACGTAATAGGATAAAGTGGTAATACCCCGCCGCTGTTCACTGTTTGGTGAATGGCGGCGTTTTTTCTATAATACAATGTCAGCAAATTCCGCTTTCTGCCTTAAACTGTGAAATAGATTCATTTGACAAATCAATTTATGTAAACTATACTAAACCCTGTCTTTAACAATAAAAATAGCCCGTGTGCCGGGATGGATAAACAGAGATAGGATGGGAAAAACGATATGCTGACACTGGATAAGATCTACCACGCCGCCTTTGTCCTCAAGGACGTAGCCCGCAAGACCGACCTCATCGAGGCACCCCGGCTCTCCAAGGACTGCCAGCTCTACCTCAAGACCGAGAACCTGCAGGTGACCGGAAGCTTCAAGGTGCGCGGCGCTTATTATAAAATCAGTCAGCTCTCCAAGGAAGAGAGCGACAAGGGCGTCATCGCCTGCTCAGCGGGCAACCACGCCCAGGGCGTGGCGCTGGCCGCCACCCGCCGCGGCATCAAGAGCATCGTCTGTATGCCGGATGGTGCCCCCATCATGAAAGTGGAAAACACCAAGAATCTGGGAGCTGAGGTCTGCCTCGTACCCGGCACCTATGACGACGCCCACGACAAGGCTGTGGAGTTGCAGGCGGAGACGGGCATGACCTTCATCCACCCCTACGACGACGAGCAGGTCATCGCCGGTCAGGGCACCATCGGCCTTGAGATCCTCGACCAGCTGCCCGATGTGGACGCTGTCATTGTCCCGGTGGGCGGCGGCGGCCTCATCTCCGGCGTGGCCTTCGCCATCAAGAGCCTGAAGCCGGATGTCAAGGTCTACGGCGTGCAGGCCGAGGGCGCACCCAGCATGTACCGCTCCCTCCATGAGCACAAATACCAGACCCTCTCCGCCGTCTCTACCTTCGCAGACGGCATTCAGGTCAAGACCCCCGGTGAGCTGACCTACAAGATCTGCGAGGAGTATGTGGACGATATCGTCACCGTCACTGAGGACGAGACCGCCGCCGCCATCCTCTCCCTGATGGAGAACCAGAAGCTGGTCGCCGAGGGTGCCGGCGCAGTGCCGGTGGCGGCGGCGCTCTTCCACAAGCTGCCCATCGAAGGCAAGAAGGTCGTCTGCCTCGTCTCCGGTGGCAACATCGACGTGAACATCCTCAACCGCGTCATTACCCGCGGCCTCGTCATGAGCGGACGCAAAGCCAACCTGACCATCGCCCTCGAGGACAAGCCTGGCCAGCTGGAAAAGGTGGCCGCCATCGTTTCCCGCTGCGGCAGCAACGTGGTGTCCGTCCTCCACGACGGTTCCGACCCCAACATGCCCATCTCCAGCTGCTTCCTCAAGCTGGCTCTCGAGACCCGCGACAACGCCCAGATCGAGCAGATCCGCCCGAACGGGCGGCGCTTCGTTTTGTCAGCCTATGATCTCGTACTGGAAGTATTCGCATTTGATCTTGCTGCCTACCTCGATCTCCGGCGGCAGCAGGGCCAGCGCCACGGGGTTCAGCTCGTCGCTTTCAATGTCGGTGCGGCGGAGGTTGACGTAATCGCCGTCAAAGCTCACGACTTCATAATACCAAGGACCCATACTGTTTCCTCCCCTGATTCATTCCTGTGTGTTCTCTTTTTCCTGCTTCCGCCAGTGGTAGTACGGCCCGAGGATGCAGACGGCGGCGAGTACCATCACCGCGAGGATGATGCTGGTGACGGTCTGATTGTCGGAGAAAAAGTAGAACAGCAGCTGCCCGCCGCCCACGATGAGCTCCAGCACACCCAGAAGCCTCTGCCAGAGGCGGCGGGCCTCTTCGCTGGACGCTTCCAGCCGCTGGCCCAGTATGCCGGGCAGCTCGAGGCGGAGGACGTCTGCAACGCCCCAGATGAGGAAGATGATGCCGATGACAAGATGGTGTACCATAAGCTCCGCTCCTTTCTGCGTTACGCGCTGAACAGGAAAACTTTTACAGTGCAAGTATATCATATCGGTGAGACCCCGGCAAGAACGGGATTTGCCTGCCCGGCTCAGAAAATTTGGGTGGAACCGCCCGGCGGCGCTTGTGGAATGTTTGAAAAATATGCTATACTATTTTCTACTGATGCGCCATCGCCAAGCGGTAAGGCAGGGGACTTTGACTCCCCCATCGTAGGTTCGACTCCTGCTGGCGCAACTGCACAAAAAGACCTGCACGAAAGCTGAGCTTCAGCAAATCGTGCAGGTCTTTTTGTGTGCAAAAACAGGAATGGGGGACGGCATCGGAACCGTCCCCCCTCGAAAAGCATTTGGCAGGCGTGGCGTTCTCCTGCATCTCTCAGGGCGAAAGCCCTTGTCGTTACCATCGGCGTGTGGCTGCCACGAAATTGACCACCTCAAATACCTTTCTTATCCTATGTTTAGGATACCACATTTATCCCTTTTTGTAAAGAATTTCGCTTTGACGTAAGAGTCGCCGAAAACGCTTTTGACTGATATTCCACATGGTGATGATAGAATTTTTGTAGTCTTCAGGGTCATCTGATACTTTTAGCCGCAGGACGACTTCAGCGGTAAGTTCAGGCGTGACAATTTCTTTGAGTACCAGAGCAGTATGCGGCCGGTTTCCTCTCAGGATATAGTCAGGTTCTTGCAAGATAAGAGGAATATGGGAAGAGAGACGGTCATAATCACCGGGATGACCATCTTCAATGTGGAGAATCTGCTGTTCTGTAATAATAACATCATCGGTCACTAGGTCTTGGTCAACGACCCGGTAAAGTTCCCGGTCGATTTTGCATATAAAATTCACGTCTGTGTCCACACCATTCTTGTTTGATGAATCCAGTATATCATGCCGGATTTATTTTGTACATAAAAACCGTCTCGCTGAGACGCAAAAAAGCCGCCCGGCTTTTGTACCGGGCGGCAATGGAGAAGAAAAATCGCAAAAGCGATGAAAATATCGGTTTTACAGCAGCTTACAGGATGTCGATGTACTCACCGGCCAGAGCCTTGTTCATGCTGCGGACGGCGCAGAACTTGCCGCACATGGAGCAGGTGTCGCTGTGGTCGTCCTCGGGCCGGCGGGCGTCACGGATGGCCTTTGCCGTCTCGGGGTCGAGGGCGCAGGCGAACTGCGCATCCCAGTCGAGGACGCGGCGGGCGTCGCCCATCTTGTCGTCGATGTCCCGGGCGTGGGGGATGCCCTTGGCGATGTCGGCGGCGTGGGCGGCGATCTTAGAAGCCACGATGCCCTGCTTGACGTCGTCCACATTGGGCAGAGCCAGATGCTCGGCAGGGGTGACGTAGCACAGGAAGGCTGCGCCGCTCATGGCCGCGACAGCGCCACCGATGGCAGCAGTGATGTGGTCATAGCCGGGGGCGATGTCGGTGACGAGGGGGCCGAGGACGTAGAAAGGTGCGCCCATGCAGATGGTCTTCTGGATCTCCATGTTGGCGGCGACCTGGTTCAGAGGCACATGGCCCGGGCCTTCCACCATGACCTGGACGTTGTGCGCCCAGGCCCGCTTGGTCAGCTCGCCCAGACGCACCAGCTCTTCGATCTGGCAGACGTCGGTGGCGTCGGCGAGGCAGCCGGGGCGGCAGGCATCGCCCAGAGAGATGGTCACATCGTGCTCTTCGCAGATGTCCAGGATTTCATCGAAGTGCTCGTAGAAGGGGTTCTCGTTGCCGGTCATGCACATCCATGCAAATACCAGCGAGCCGCCGCGGCTGACGATGTTCATCTTCCGCTTATGCTTGCGGATCTGCTCGATGGTCTTACGGGTGATGCCGCAGTGGAGGGTGACGAAGTCCACGCCGTCCTCTGCGTGCAGACGCACCACGTCGACGAAGTCCTGTGCCGTCAGGGTAGCGAGGTCGCGCTGGTAGTGGATGACCGAGTCGTACACCGGCACAGTGCCGATCATGACGGGGCATTCGTGGGTCAGCTTCTGACGGAAGGGCTGGGTATTGCCGTGGCTCGAGAGGTCCATGATGGCCTCTGCGCCCATGTTGACGGCGCTCATGACCTTCTGCATCTCGATGTTGTAGTCCTTGCAGTCGCGGGAGACGCCGAGGTTGACGTTGATCTTGGTGCGGAGCATGGAGCCGATGCCCTCGGGGTTCAGGCACTCGTGGTGCTTGTTGGCCGGGATGGCGACCTTGCCCTCAGCGACCAGCTGACGGATCTCTTCGACGGTGCGGTACTCCTTCTTGGCCACCGTTTCCATCTGGGGCGTGACGATGCCCTTGCGGGCGGCATCCATCTGTGTGGTGTAAGTCTGCATTTGAAAATCCTCCGAAAATACGCTCTCTTTATTTATGAACAGCGTCCGGGACGCCGTGCATCCAGTTTTCGACCCCGACGCCGCTCAGGGTGTGGTCCAGCGGGCCGGAGCCGCGGCCCAGATCGAGCTGCGCGTTCAGCGCGTCGGTCAGGTAAGCCTTGGCCCGGGCGATCGCTTCTTCCAGCGCAAACCCTTTGGCAAGGTTGGCCGCAATGGCACTAGACAGAGTGCAACCCGTACCGTGGGTGTTGGGGTTGGCGATACGCTTACCCGGAAACCAGATCTCCGTGCCATCCGGGAAGGTGAGCAGATCGTCGGCGTCGGTGTCACTGTGGCCGCCCTTGAGCAGGACGGCACAGCCGCAGTCGGCGGCGATGGCCCGGGCGGCGGCGCTCATGTCGGCACGGCCCGAGATGTGCAGGCCGGACAGCACTTCGGCCTCGTGCCGGTTGGGCGTGATGACCTCGGCCAGAGGGAACAGCTCCCGGCGCAGAGTGCGCACAGCATCCGATGCAATCAAGTCAGAGCCGGAGGTGGCTACCATCACGGGGTCCACAACGATGTGTTCCGCCTTGTAAAAGCGGAGACGCGCGGCGATCGTCTCAATGAGCGGGGCAGAGGACACCATGCCGATCTTGACGGCGCAGGGACGGATGTCGGTGAAGACGGCGTCTATCTGCTGGGCCAGAAATTCGGGGCTGACCTCGAAGATGCCGGATACGCCGGTGGTGTTCTGGGCCGTCAGGGCGGTGATGGCGCTCATGGCGAAGACGCCGTTCATGGTCATGGCTTTGAGGTCGGCCTGAATGCCGGCGCCGCCGCTGGAATCGCTGCCCGCGATGGTAAGTGCAGTTTTCATGGGTTTGCTCCTTTATCGCAAGTCAAGAAATTCGTGCAACATTCAAACAGCATATTTGCGATATGCAATTCAACGCTGTTGCTGCTGCATTAAAAAGTTGAATTGCTATAGATGATTTGTTCGGTCAGTGCCTTCAGCTCTTTGCACTCAGCCTCAATGTCCTCGGCGCTGAAGATCGCACTCACGAGAGCCACGCCGTCCGCGCCGGAGCCTTTGAGCTTGAGGATATTGTCTTTATGGATGCCGCCGATGGCCACGACCGGCACATCCACGGAGTCGCAGATCTCTTTCAGTCTGCCCTCCGGCAGGACATCCACATCGGTTTTGGTGTGGGTGGAAAATGCCGCGCCGACGCCCAGATAATCCGCGCCGTGGGCCACGGCCAGCTGTGCTTCCTCGACGGAATGGGCAGACACACCGATGATCATGTCAGGGCCGACCTTGGCACGGACGTCTGCGGCAGCCATATCTTCCTGCCCGACATGGATGCCGTCGGCATGGCATTTTATAGCGATCTCGACGTTATCGTTGATGATGAAGGGTACGCCATAGCTGCGGCAGAGGGCGGAAAGCTCCATGGCTTCCTGCAAAAATGCCGCGTCGTCCAGCTCCTTTTCCCGCAGCTGGACGCAGGTGACGCCGCCTTTCAGCGCGTCTTCCACCTGCTGGCGGAGGGTCTCGCGGCCCGTCCACGCCCGATCTGTGACGGCGTAGAGAAGCATGGTATGTTTATCGCATTTCATAGCGTGCTCCTTCCTCGAGCTGTTCGGGGGTCATGTTGTAGATCGCGTCGATGATGTAATTGCGGTAGGTGGCGTTGCCGTCCAGCCTGGACAGGCGGCTGTGAGCTGCTCGCCCGCAAGGCCCATGGCGCAGACAGCCGCAGCAGCGGCTTCCAGAGGCTTGTCCGGGTTGGCCGCACAGAATGCCGCCGTCAGGGCCGAGAGCTGACAGCCGGTGCCGGTGACAGCGCTCATCATGGGGTGGCCGTTGCGGATGCAGAAAGCCCGCTCTCCGTCGGCCACGATGTCGATGGCACCGGTGACGGCGACGACCGCCCCTGTGCGGGCCGCAAACGCTTTGGCGAATGCCACGGTCTTGTCCAGCGTCTCGTCCGTCACCTTGTCGGCGGCGTCGGCGTCCACGCCTTGTGGTACCGCTGCCTGCCGCCAGCGTCCGGATCTCGGAGATGTTGCCCCGGATGACTGTGAACTTCACTTCCCGCAGGAGGCGCAGTGCCGTTTCGGTGCGCAGATGGGAAGCGCCTGCGCCCACGGGGTCCAGCACGACAGGACGGCCCAGCCGGTTGGCGGTGTGTCCCGCCAGCAGCATGGAGGGGATGGTGCGGCTGTTCAACGTGCCGATGTTGAGGTTCAGCCCGGCACACAGCGAGGTGATGTCCTCGACCTCGGCGGCATCATCCGCCATGATGGGGGACGCCCCGCAGGCGAGGACGATGTTGGCACAGTCGTTGACGGTGACGTAGTTGGTGATGTTATGGACAAGCGGGCTTTTGGCCCGGACGTTGGCAAAGAGGTTCCGAAACATGACTTCTCCTTCGAATCAGCTCAGGCTGGCCTGCATGGCGCGGAGTGCGCCTGCGCGGGAAAGTGCGGCCAGCAGTGCGCCTGCAATGATGGCACCGCCGGCGGTGGAGACGAGGAAGGGAACGATGTAGGCGTAGAACGCGATGTCACCGGCGCTCTTGCCCATCAGCAGGATGGCGACGGGGTAGGCGCACAGACCGCCGAGGATGGAGGTGCCGAACACCTCGCCCACGAGGGTGGGCAGCAGCTTATGGGTCTTGTGGAAGACGATGCCGCAGAGCAGTGCGCCGAACATGCTGCCGGGGAAAGCCATCAGACTGCCCAGACCCAGCAGGTTGCGCAGCAGGGAGGCGACGAAAGCCACGCCTACGCCGTAGTAAGGCCCCAGCAGGACAGCGCAGAGGATGTTGACCATGTGCTGCACAGGGGCGCATTTGCTGCCGAAGACCGGGAAGGAGAAGACGCTGCCCACGACAGCGACAGCGCAGAACATACCGGCGAGGGCCAGCTTTTTGGCAGAATAGTGTTTCATAGTGAGTGCTCCTTTTCAATAAAAAATAAGTGCAGGGGCAGACCGCCGCTCCCGCACACGAACAGACCCGGCACCCGCGCAGAGATGCCGGAAACGGAAGAAGCGGTCGAGGCTCACTGGCCTCCTCTCACGCCGGAACACGGCTTCCCATCGCAAATCATGACCCAGACTCAGGGCGCTCCCCCTCCATGACAGCGTTGCACACCGCCTGAGCGGTCTTTTTTGCTCGACAATCCACCAAGGATTGCTGCGGGAAACCGCCTTGTCTGCGGGCAAAAATCCTCGCCATTCGGCGCACCCCGCTTACGAAAACAGCTTCTAAACAAAAAAACAGGAGACGCCTTGAGCGGCGTCTCCTGTAAAAATCCATAAACAGTGTTATGACTTCCTACGGCGGCATTATCCGCATCAGGTGCAGAAACTGTCCGAAAACAATTTCTAAAGGGTCGAAGTTCGAGAACTCCCTCTCAGCCTGCTTCTACAAGCTCCCCTGTATTTGTTTGTCGGGAGTATTCTACACCCATCGGGGATAAAATGCAAGGGTTTTCTTTTTTCGCGGCGCGTTTTGTGGTATACTGAAAAAAGCCCGCATTTGCAAAAAACGGGCAGATAAAGGAGATATGGCTTATGGGTCTTGTTAAAGCGGCATTGAGCGCAGCATCCGGCGTGATGGGCGACCAGTGGAAAGAATACTTTTACTGCAGTGCTCTCCCGGCGGAGGTGCTGGCTGTCAAGGGACAGAAGAAAGTCTCCGGGCGCTCTTCCAACCGCCACGGCGCCGAGAACATCATCACCGACGGCTCCATCGTGGCGGTGGCCGAGGGCCAGTGCGCCCTCATCGTGGAGCAGGGCAAGGTGGTGGACCTCTGCGCCGAGGCCGGCGAGTACACCTACAACACCGGCACCCAGCCCTCTCTGCTGAGCGAGGGTCTGGCCAAGAACATCGACGAAGTCTTTGCTGAGATCGGCAAGCGGTTCAGCTTCGGCGGTCAGGCTGCCACCGACCAGCGCATCTATTACATCAACACCAAGGAGCTGATGGGCAACAAGTACGGCACCCCCAGCCCCGTGCCGTTCCGCGTCGTGGACCAGCGTGCCGGCATCGACATCGACGTCAGCATCCGCTGCTTCGGCGAGTACAGCTACCGCATCGTCAACCCCATCCTGTTCTACACCAACGTCTGCGGAAATGTGGAAAACGAGTACACCCGTGACGCGCTGGAAGGCCAGATGCGCACCGAGATGATGACCGCATTGCAGCCCGCCTTCGCCCGCATCAGCGAGATGGGCATCCGCTACTCGGCTCTGCCCGGCCATACCACGAGCTGGCCGAGGCTCTGAACCAGGAGCTGTCCGGCAAGTGGAGCAAGCTGCGCGGCATCGAGATCGTCTCCCTCGGCGTGTCCGGTGTCAAAGCCAGCGAAGAAGACGAGCAGATGATCAAGGAGCTGCAGCGCAGCGCCGCCTTTATGGACCCGACCCGCGCCGCCGCCCACATGGTGGGCGCACAGGCTTCGGCTATGCAGGCAGCGGCTTCCAATACCTCCGCCGGCCCGGCCATGGCCTTTATGGGCATGAATCAGGCCGCTGCTGCCGGCGGCATCAACGCCCAGGCCCTCTACCAGATGGGTACACAGCAGCAGCCTGCCGCTGCTCCTGCCCCCGCAGCCGCCCCGGCGGCTGGAAGCTGGAGCTGCTCCTGCGGCCAGACCGGCAACACCGGCAAGTTCTGCACCGCCTGCGGCAAGCCCCGCCCCGAAGCAGGCTGGGTGTGCAGTTGCGGCGCACACAATACCGGCAAATTCTGCTCGGAGTGCGGTAAGCCCCGCCCGGCGGCCAAGTGCCCGAACTGCGGCTGGACCCCTGCCGACCCGGCCAACCCGCCCAAGTTCTGCCCCGAATGCGGCAAGCCTTTCGGAGCCTGAAAGGGGAGCTGAGATATGGCAGAAAACACCACGAATTACCAATGCCCGGCCTGTACCGGCCCGCTGCGGTTCGACAGCGCCAGCGGAAAGCTCTGCTGTGATTACTGCGGCTCTACTTATGATGTAGCACAGGTCGAGGCTCTTTACGGCGAGAAGCAGGCTCAGGCCGATAAGGCCGCGAAGCCGCCGAAAAGGCCGCTTCCAGCGGCCCCGTCTGGGGGGAGATGGAGACGGGAGATCTCAGCAGCCGCACCTGCACTTCCTGCGGTGCAGAGCTGGTCTGCGGCCCCGAAACAGCTGCCACCACCTGCCCCTACTGCGGCAACCCCACCGTGCTGGGCGGACAGCTTTCCGGCAAGCTCAAGCCGGAGTACATCATCCCCTTCCGGATGGACAAAAAGACCGCCATCGAGAACCTGAAGAAGTATTATAAGGGCAAAGCCTTCCTCCCCAAAGCCTTCAAAGAGTCCAACCACATCGAGGAGATCCAGGGCGTGTATGTGCCGTTCTGGCTCTACGATGGCCGGATGGAGGCCCGGGGCGCTTACAAGGCCGAGATCAGCGAGAGCCACCGTGAGGGCGATTACATTGTCACCACCACCAGGCACTTCGACGTGGCCCGCGTGGGCGACGCCGACTTTGTCCGGGTGCCGGTGGACGGCTCCAGCAAGATGCCGGATGCCCATATGGACGCCATCGAGCCCTTCGACTACAGCGACCTCAAGCCCTTCTCCACGGCCTACCTGCCCGGCTTTCTGGCAGACCGGTACGACGAGGACGACAAGAAGTGTGCTGCCCGCGTCCTGACCCGGATGAAGAACAGCACCGCTGCGGCCCTCCACGATACGCTGGGCGGCTACACCGGCGTCCAGACCCTCTCGGAGCAGCTCGACCCGCGGACGCTGGAACCCCACTACGCCCTGCTGCCGGTCTGGATGCTCCACACCCGCTGGAAGGAGCAGGACTTCCTCTTTGCGATGAACGGCCAGACCGGCAAGCTCATCGGCGACCTGCCCGTGGATAAGGGCAGGGTAGCTGCATGGTTTGCCGGCATCAGCATCCCGCTGATGATACTGACGGCGCTCATCATGCTGCTGTGAGAGGGGGAGACGGGAATATGAAATACTGCAAAAAACTGTTTGCCCTTCTGGCTGCGGCCCTGCTCTGCATGGCCCTGACTCTGCCGGCTGGGGCAGCGGCCCCGCTGGTGCGGGACGAGTGCGGCGTCTTTGACGCCGACACGCTGGCCGACCTCGAGGAGCAGGCCGAAAGCGCCTCGACGGCCACGACGTGGATGTCTACTTCCTCGTGGTGGACGACATCGGCGATGCCGACCAGCGCGACTACGCGAAAAATTATTACATCTCCAACGGCCTCGGCTACGGCGACGAGCAGAGCGGCATCCTCTTTCTGCTGGCGGTCGGCTCCCGCAAGTACGTCACCATCACCTACGGCGAGGGCGTCACGGCTTTCACCGACTACCGCATCGAGCAGCAGGAGGACGAGATCGTCCCGGAGCTCTCCGATGAAGAATGGGCGGATGCCGCCTATACCTATATCGATATGTGCGACGATGCACTGGACTACTATGCCGACCAGGGCGAGCCCATCGATGTGGATAACGACATCGGCCTGGAAGACCTGCTCATTGCCATGATCTTCCCTCTCGGCATTTCGGCATTCATCTGCCTCATCCTCTACCGCCGGATGAAGACGGCTCGGCAGAAAATGGAGGCCGACGAGTATATGCCCGGCTTCACCCTGCTGGTCAAGCGTGACCGCTACACCCACACCACCCGGGAGCGCACCTATGACCCGCCCCAGAAGGAGTCCAACTCCTCCGGCGGTTCGTCCGTCGATTCCGACGGCTTCGGAGGTTCGTCGGGAGGCTCGTTCTGAAGCATAAAAACAAAAACACCTCGCTGCATGACACAGCGAGGTGTTTTTGCTTTTATAGTCTCAGCCGAGGCTCACGCCCATCCGGCGGGCGACGGTGAGCAGCTCACAGCCCTCGGGGATGTTGCGGGTCTTACCGGCGATGTCCTCGAGGCGGTTGGCGACGACGCGGTTGTTGACCATGGCGACGGTGACGCCGTAGCGCTCCACTTCCACCAGCTTGGCGGCGTAGCTGCCGAACTCGGTGGCCAGTACGCGGTCGTAGGCGCTGGGGCTGCCGCCGCGCTGCATGTGGCCCGGGATGCAGACGCGGGTCTCCATGCCGGTCTTTTTCTGGACGGCGGCGGCGATGCGGTTGGTGGCGGTGACGCCGTAACCGGCTTCGGCGCGCTTTGCCATCCACTCTTTCCGCTTCATCCTGGCCTCTTCGGTGTTGATGGCACCCTCGGCCACGGCGATGATGGAGAAATTGGAGCCTTTGCGGGCGCGGCGCTCCACAGCGGCGCAGACGCGGTCGATGTCGTAGGGCTGCTCGGGCAGCAGGATGATGTCAGCTCCGCCGGCGATGCCGGAAGTAGAGGGTCAGCCAGCCGGCCTTGTTGCCCATGATCTCGATGCACATGACGCGGCTGTGGCTGCCGGCGGTGGTGTGGATGCGGTCGATGACCTCAGTGGCGATGTCCACCGCGGTGTGGAAACCGAAGGTTACGTCGGTGCCGTAGATGTCGTTGTCGATGGTTTTGGGCAGGCCGATGATGTTGAGCCCCTCCTGGGAGAGGAGGTTGGCCGTCTTGTGGGTGCCGTTGCCGCCGAGGCAGAGCAGACAGTCGAGCTTGGCGTCCTTGTAGGTCTTTTTCATGGCCGCGACCTTGTCGATCTTGTCCTCTTCCACCACGCGCATCAGCTTGAAGGGGGTGCGCTTGGTGCCGAGGATGGTGCCGCCCAGCGTCAGGATGCCGCGGAAATCGTCCTCGCACATCTCCTTGTATTCGCCGGTGATGAGGCCGTGGTAGCCGTTCAGGATGCCCACGATCTCGACGTTCTCGCCGAACCGTGCATACAGGGCTTTGGCCACGCCGCGGATGGTGGCGTTCAGGCCGGGACAGTCGCCGCCGGAGGTCAGGATACCAACACGTTTTTTCATATCGAACAACCCTCGTTTCTTCCGTTCTCCCTTTTTAATGCACCAGCAACAGAGGGGCAAATATGCAGGTGAATGATACTATAAGAGTATTCCCAAAGGGGGCGGGTGTCAAGAGCCGGGAACGAAAAAAGGCGTGAAAACGCAGAGGTAGGGAAGACAGAAAAAACATGGACGGAAAAATCAAAAAAAGTGGTTGACAAATGGAGGCGGAGGCTGTATAATATTCTTCGTCAGCGGCGCTTCGGTGCTGAGGGCGAAACCGAATAGTGGGGATTTGCATAGTGGTAGTGCGGTAGACTCTGACTCTACTTGTGGGAGTTCGATTCTCTCATCCCCAACCAGACCGCAGCCCATTGGGTTGCGGTATTTTCGGGGCATAGCGCAGTTGGTAGCGCGCCTCGTTCGGGACGAGGAGGCCGTGGGTTCAAATCCCGCTGCTCCGACTGAAAAAGACCGGTACACATTTGTGTGCCGGTCTTTTTCTATCTCCGCAGCGGGATTTGAAAGGAACCCGGGTTGCGGCTCCCAGCGTCTGTTTCGGCCCTTGGGCGGGCCTCACATCCTGCTGGCCGCGGCCCCAACAACTCCTCCCTGTTTCCGCCGCGGGCGGCGGTCGTCGTCGTTGCAGTTGGTGACTGCCGCTTCACATTCGTGTACTTGCTTTTTTATTTAGTCGGGCGCGGGATTAAACTATTCACACAAATCCCTATCTCTTTCTTCTGAAATATGCTAAAATAGTACCACTACGACACAGGAGGTCTTTCTATGCTCAAACGTCTGCGCAGCGCCCACCCGATGCTCTACTGCCTTGTGGCCGAGGTGCTGTTTCTGGGGATGCTGTTCGTGGCATCGCTGCTGTCGCTTCTGCTCATCTTGTTCGTCGTGCGGGATATTGATGCCGTCGATGATTATATGCTGACCTTCATGCAGGAGGCAGTAGGCGTGCTGGTGGCGTGGCTCTTTCTGGCGCGCACCGGGAAGAGCGGCCTGCTCCGCCGCCGGGGCAGCGGCTTTTTCAACGGTCTGCTGGTGGGCCTGTACCCCATCGCGCTCATCAGCTACAACGCTTACAATACTCTGCTGTTTGGCAGGCCGGAGGGCGATATGCTGCCCGCGTGGCACATCGTGTGGTTCCTTATCGGCATGACCAGCGTCGGTGTGGCAGAAGAGTTTCTGTTCCGGGGCGTCATCGCCCAGACGCTTCTGGAACACTTCGGCACCAGCCGGGCCGGCGTCTGGAAAGCCTGCCTGCTGTCGGGCCTCTACTTCGGTGCGGCCCACCTGACCAACCTCACCGGCAGTGCGCCGCTGGGCGTTCTGATGCAGTGTGTCTTTGCGGCCTCGCTGGGTACGCTGCTGGCGGCGGTCTATTTCCGCACCGGAAACATCTGGGTGACGGTGTTCATCCACGCCGCGATGGACATCACGTCCATGCTCATCGGCGGCCTGTACGGCACCCAGACAGTAGCAGACAGCATCAGCACCTATGACATCACCATGCTGACGTCTATCGCGGTCTACCTTATCCCCACGGCATTCCTGCTGCGGAAAAAGAAGCTCAGTGAAGTGGAGCTTTACTTCGGACGTGATATGAAATAAACGGAATGGCCGCGCACAGCTGTGCGCGGCCATTCCGTTTTCTATGTCAGTTATTCGTAATCAATGGGCAAAGTCGGCAGACCGTTCAGCTCCAGCCCGGCGGTATGGCCCGCGATGTATTGATAGTAGCCCTGGGCCGCGATCATCGCGCCGTTGTCGCCGCAGAATTTCAGCTCGGGCAGGTAGACCTTGGCCCCCAGCTTCTGGGCGCCGTCATTGACCAGCTGGCGCAGACGGCCATTGGCCGCGACGCCGCCCGCCAGACAGACCTGCTTTGCGCCGGTGTCGGCGGCGGCGAGAAGGAGCTTTTCTGCGAGGATGCCCGCGATGCGCTCCTGAAAGCTGGCCGCGAGGTCGGGGACGTTGATGTCAGTACCCTTCATCTGGGCCTGATTCACCTCGTTCAGCACGGCGGTCTTGAGGCCGGAGAAGCTGACGTTGTACCTGCCCTCCACATGAGGCACCGGCAGACGATAGGCTTTCGGGTCGCCGGTCTTGGCGGCGTTGGCGACGCTGGGACCGCCGGGATAGGGCAGACCCAGCGTCCGGGCCACCTTGTCGAAGGCTTCGCCGGCGGCGTCGTCCACCGTGTGGCCGAGGATGTGGTAATGGGTATAGTCCTGCACCTCCACGATGTGGCTGTGTCCGCCGGACGCCACAAGGCAGAGGAAGGGCGGCTTCAGCTCCGGGTGGGTCAGGTAGAGGGCCGCAATGTGGCCCCGCAGATGGTGGACCGGCACCAGCGGCTTGCCCGCCGAGTAGGCGAGGCCCTTGGCAAAGTTGACGCCTACCAGCACTGCGCCGATGAGGCCGGGCGCGAAGGTGACAGCCACGGCGTCCACGTCGTCGATGGTCTTGCCTGCGTCCAGCAGAGCCTTTTTGACGGTGGCGCTGATGAACTCGCAGTGGCGGCGGCTGGCGATCTCCGGCACGACGCCGCCGTAAAGCGCCTGCTCCTTGACGCTGGTGGAGATGACGTTGCTCAGCAGGTGCCGGCCGTCTTCCACCAGAGATGCAGCGGTCTCGTCGCAGGTAGATTCGATTCCTAAGATGATCATGGTTTTAGTGGGCCTCCAGCCAGTTTTTGCCCTGATGCACTTCGGTGCTCAGGGGGACAGCATAATTGACACAGCCTTCCATCTCTTCCTGCAGGATGGCGGCGGCTTTCGCGGCTTCTGCCTCCGGGGCCTCGACGATGAGTTCGTCGTGGACGGTCAGGATGAGGCGGCTCTCCATCTTCTCGTCCCGCAGCCGCCGCCAGACCCGCACCATCGCCAGCTTGATGACGTCGGCGGCGGTGCCCTGGATCGGCGTGTTGCGGGCCATCCGCTCGCCGCTGGCCCGGATGTTGTGATTGTTGCTGGCCAGCTCCGGCAGGGAGCGGCGGCGCCCGAAGAGGGTGGACACATAGCCGCAGTTCCGGGCGTCGGAGATGGTCTTGTCCATGTAGCCGCTGACTTTCGGGAAGGTGGCCAGATAGTTTTTCAGGAAGGCGTCGGCTTCTTTGACGCTCACGCCGATGTCCTTCGAGAGGCTGTAAGCGCCCTTGCCGTACATGATGCCGAAGTTGATGGCTTTTGCCGAAGAGCGCAGGCGGGGCGTGACCTGCTCGAGGGGCAGACCGTAGATCTTGGCGGCAGTGCTGCGGTGGATGTCCTCGCCGGTGAGGAAGGCCTGCTGCATATGCTCGTCGCCGGTGACGTGGGCGAGGATGCGCAGCTCGATCTGGCTGTAGTCGGCGTCCACCAGCACGCAGCCGGGCCGCGCCACAAAGTAAGCGCGGAGCTGGCTGCCCAGCTCGGTGCGGATGGGGATGTTCTGCAGGTTGGGGTTGTCGGAGGAAAGGCGTCCGGTGCGGGCTCGGTCTGGTTGAAGCGGGTGTGGATGCGGCCATCCTCCGCGATGACCTTCAGCAGGCCCTCGACGTAGGTGGAGTTCAGCTTCTGGTAGGCGCGGTATTGCAGAATATCCTCCACCAGCGGGTAGTCCCGCAGGGCTTCCAGCGTCTCGGCGTCGGTAGACCAGCCGCGCTGGGTCTTTTTGCCGTGGGGCAGGCCCATGGTGTCGAAGAGCATCTCGCCCAGCTGCTTGGGGCTGTTGGGGTTGAAGCTGGCGCTGCCCGTCTCCATGTGGATGCGGGTGAGGACGTCTTCCAGCTCCGAGCGCATCTTCACGCCGAACTTCTCGATGCCCTCTCTGTCCACGAGGATGCCGATGCGGGTCATGTCGGCCAGCACCTGCGCCAGCGGGAACTCGATGTCGTTGTAGAGAGAGTCCTCGTCCAGCGCGGTGATCTCTGTCTTCATCTTGGCGAACAGGTCGGCCAGCGCACCGGCGTCCGGCCACTTCTCACAGGTGAAAGCGGCGTCGGCGCGGTAGCTGATGATGAGCTCCGAGAGGTTGTACTTGGAAGCCGAGGCGTCCAGCAGATAGGCCGCCAGCTTGCCGTCCCAGACGATGCTGCTGCCCCAGCCGCCCGCAGCCATGGCGCGGGCGTAGAGCGGCGCGCTGTCGAAGACGTCAAGGGTGACGTCTTTGTTGTCCAGCAGGCGGAGCAGGTCTTCGGATTCCAGCGGAAAGACGGTCTTGTCCTGCACGGCATACCACGCGGCGGGCTGCAGCTCCACGATGCGGACGCCCTGCTTGCCCATGACAGCGGGCCGCGCGGCCACGAGGTAATGGCCCTTCGGCTCAGCGGGCAGAGCGGCAAGTTCGGCTTCCGGCAGAGGCTCTGCCGGTGCTCTTTCCGGGTCGGCGGCGGGGGTGATGTCGCTCAGGCCGAAGCGGGCAATGAGGGAGTGGAGCTCCAGCTCCTGCATCAGCCGGACGGCTTCAGCCTTGTTGCCCTCGCCCACGGCATAGGCACCCTCGGCGGTGTCGATGGGGGCGTCGGTGCGGATGGTGCCCAGCGTGTAGCTCAGCTCTGCCATGGCGCGGTCTTCGGCCAGATGCTCCCGCTGCTTAGGCTTGATGGTCTTGTCAGTGGTGTCGTCGAGGTGGGCGTAGACCCCCTCGAGACTGCCGTATTTCTGGATGAGGGTAAAGGCACTCTTCTCGCCGATGCCCTTCACGCCCGGGATGTTGTCGGAGGTGTCACCCATCAGGCTCTTCACGTCGATGAGCTGGCGGGGCGTGACGCCGTATTTCTCCTTCACGGCGTCCACATCCATGGTGACGGTCTTGCTGCGGCCCAACGCCGTGGTAGCCAGCAGAACGGTGGTGGTGTCGCTGACCAGCTGTAAGCTGTCCCGGTCTCCGGTGGCAAGGAAGCAGTCGTCGCTGCGGGCGGCGCAGGCAGCGGCCAGCGTGCCGAGGATGTCGTCGGCTTCCCAGCCCTCGGCGGTCACTTCACGATAGCCCAGCAGGGCCAGAAGCTGCCGGATGACAGGCAGCTGGGCAGCCAGTTCGTCGGGCATCTTATGGCGGGTGGCCTTGTAGCCGTCGTACATTTTGTGGCGGAAGGTGGGGGCTTTGAGGTCGAAAGCCACAGCCACCTCGTCGGGCTCAGATTCTTTGAGCAGGGAGAGCAAGATATTCAGAAAGCCGAAAATGGCGTTGGTATAGCGGCCGTCTTTGGTGGTCAGCAGCTTGATGCCGTAAAAGGCACGGTTGGCGATGCTGTTGCCGTCAATGACCAGTAAACGCATAGCTTGTGGTCCTCCATTCCATAATTTCACATTCTATAGTATACCACAAAATGGATGGGGGAGGGTTTGCACAAAAAGAGACTGAGGGATAAACCTCTCAGCCTCTTTCGGGAAGTTTTACTCTACCCTTATCGCGCTCACCGGGCAGGCGTTGGCGGCGTCCACGGCCAGCGGCACCTGGTCGGGCGGAATGTCACCGGGGATGGCGACGGCCAGAGTCCCTTCCATCTGGTATACCTCGGGGCAGAGCCCGGCACACTGGGTGCAGCCGATGCAGAGTTCAGGGTCTACGAATGCTTTCATGTTGGTACTACCTCCATTCAAAATGAGAAAAAGGCGCTGAGAGCAGTGTGGCCCGGCGGAGCAGAAAATATGCTATAGGCTTTCGGGCGCAGATATGTTACAATAGAACAGAATGAACAGGAGGGCAAGACCATGAACATCCAGATATTCGGCACAACCAAGTGCTTCGATACCAAAAAGGCTCAGCGCTATTTCAAGGAGCGCGGCATCAAGTTCCAGATGATCGATTTGAAAGAAAAAGAGATGAGCCGGGGCGAGTTTGAAAATGTGTCCCGCGCTCTGGGCGGCTGGCAGGCGCTGGTGAATCCAAACGCCAAGGACAAGCAGACCCTCGCTCTGCTGGACGCGCTGGTGGACTGGCAGAAGGAAGACAAGCTCTTCGAGAACCAGCAGCTGTTCCGCACCCCCATCGTCCGCAATGGCCGTCAGGCCACCGTCGGCTACCAGCCCGACGTCTGGAAGAACTGGGAGTGAACGGCTTTCACCAAAATAACACGGGCAGGGTTTTGCACCCTGCCCATGATTGTGGTATACTGTTTTTATCTGAAAAGTGAAACAACGCAGGAGACGATAACCATATGAAGATAGAAATGACCCCGGAAGAACACGCCCGGCTCCACCGCCGCCGCGGTCGGCAGGCCCTCGGGCTGGTCATCGCGGTGCTGGTACTCATCGGTGTGCTGACCGTGCTGCACGCAGGCGTGGACGCCGTGGCAAAGCTGTTTGACGATACGGCCCAGAAGCAGGAATACGAGGACAAGCTGGAAGGTCTGGTGCTGTTCGACCCCGTGCCTTTTGAGGGCATCGAGAACATCGACGACCTGACCCTCCGCGAGGCCGCTGTCTGGGGCTGTGTGTACAGCATCCAGGAGACCCAGGGCGGCTTCGACGGCTACAATACCGACCCCGATACCGAGCAGCTGCTCATCCCCTCGGTGGACGTGGACGCCTACCTCGCAAAGCTTGTCGGACCCAGCTTCCGCATGACCCACAAGACCTTCGAGATGGAGGATATGACCATCGAGTTCGACGACACCACCCAGTGCTACAAGATCCCCGTCACGGGCAGCGTGGGCAGTTACCGCGCCACCGTCACCAAGCTGTTCAAGAAGGACGGCCTCCTCCACGTCACCGTGGGCTACATCCCCAACCAGAATGCAGCGGACAGCATCCTCGCCACCACCTCGGATACGCCGGTCAAGTACATGGACTATCTGTTCAGCCGCCAGAGCGGAAGCTGGTATCTCACCGGCCTGACCGAGAGCGAGACGAAGCCCGAGTCAACGGCGGCGTCCACTGCCTCCGAGCCTGCCATGATGGCAGACAGCGAGGTACAGGACGCCATCCTCGCCACCGGCGGCGAAACGCCCGCTGACTCCGACGCCGCGTCCTCGGAGGCCGCAGCCGCCAGCGAGGAAGCGGACAGCACCGCCGAAAGCGAAGCCGCCTCGGACGCAGAGCCGCAGGCCGAAAGTGCGGCCAGCGCGGCGGCGTAAAACGAATCACAAACAAAAACCGGGAAGCTCCCAGAGCTTCCCGGTTTTTGCATATCCGGAATTACTTCAAATCAAACCGCACGACCACCAGCCGATACCAGAGATACGGCACCATGTTCCATATCATCCACAATTCCATCAGAACATAATTCGGCAATCGCGGAGACGGAAGGGGCGCTTGCCCAGCTGGCCGTTTTTGAGCAGGGCGAAGGCTTCGTGCATTCCCTTGTCCCATGCCTCGCCGAAGCCCTGTTTGTGGAACTTGTAGCACTTGAGCAGATAGCCCAACGCCAGCGGAAGGATGTTGAGAATGAGCATCAGCAGAGGCTCGTTCTTGAGGGGGAGAAGGATGCTGTTGCGGCCGCTCTGCTGGCTCTTGAAGGCGTTGTACCGCACCGCGCCGGTGCTGGCGCCGCAGATGTGGTAGCACTTTGCCGTGGGGCAGAGGACGTTTTTGTAACCGGCGTTGTTGGCGCGCCAGCTGAGGTCTACGTCCTCGAAGTAGGCAAAAAAGTTTTCATCGAAGACGCCGATCTCGTCGAGGATGCTCTTGCGGTAGAGGGCCGCGCCGCCGCAGGCCGAGAAGATGCGCTTCTGCTTTGTGTACCGGCTGGCCCGGCGGCCATCGCCGGTCTTGCAGGCAAAGCCCATCCATGTGACGTAATCGCCGGCGTCGTCGGCAAGCTCCCGGTCGAAGTGGCGGATCATGAGGCTCTGGACGGCAAAGATCTTGGGGTCGCTCTCGGCCACGCGGATGAGCTCGGCCAGCCACTGGGGCTCTGCAAAGGCGTCGTTGTTGAACAGCACCACGAACTCGCTTTTCGCCCGGGCGATGCCCTGATTGACGGCGTGGGAAAAGCCGGTGTTGGAGCCGTTCTCGATGAGCTGGAAGTTCTCGCGGCTGCAATAGCTGCGGGCCTGCTCAAGGCTCTCGTCGGTGGAGCCGTTGTCCACCACGATAAGCTCGAAGTCCTGCTCCGTCTGGGCGTAGACCGATTCGATGGAGTCCTTGAGCCAGCCTTTGCCGTTGATGTTGGGGATGATGATGGTCGCTTTCATAGATTCTGTGCTCCTGCGCATTTTCTTCTAGCATACAAAAGACAGTATAACATATTTTGAAGAAATTGAAAATTCCCTCTTGACAAAAAAGATGATTCGAGTATTATTGTATTAAGCACTTAGCACAGCAACACAAGGAGATGAGACGATGGGCGAACGATTCGATATGAGCCGCCCCATCTACGCACAGATCGTGGAACGGCTCAAGGCAAAAATCCTGGCGGGCGTCTACCCGCCCGGCGGACATCTGGACTCGGTGCGCGACATGGCCGCAGCCGCCGGCGTCAACCCCAACACCATGCAGCGGGCGCTGGCCCAGCTGGAAGCGGAAGGGCTCGTCTACACCGAGCGGACCACGGGCCGCTTCGTCACCGAAGATACAGCCCTTTTGGAACAGCTGCGGGACGAGACGGCCCGCGCTATGACCGCCGAATATCTCGAGAAAATGCGCGGCATCGGCTACGGCCCGGCAGAGGCCGCAAAGCTTATGACGGGCTGGGAAACAAAGGAGAGTGATTCAAATGAATGAGCTTTTAACTTGTGAGGGCCTGACGAAATCCTATCAGAAGGGGACAAACGCCCTCGATAACATCGAGTTGCACATCGGCTTTGGCCGCATCGTGGGCCTGCTTGGCCCCAACGGCAGCGGCAAGACCACCCTTATCAAGCTGGCGAACGGCCTCCTGCAGCCCACGGCAGGCAGCATCCGAATCGCCGGCATGGACCCCGGCCCGGACACGAAGGCCATCGTCTCCTACCTGCCGGATGCCGCATGGCTGCCCGACTGGATGCGGGTGGAGCAGCTGGTGGAGATGTTCCGGGATTTCTACGCCGACTTCGACCCCGCCAAGGCGAATGAGATGCTGGAAAAGCTGGAGCTTTCGCCCAAAGCACCCCTCAAGAGCCTTTCCAAGGGCAACAAGGAGAAAGTCCAGCTCATCCTTGCCATGAGCCGGAACGCCCGGCTCTACCTGCTGGATGAACCCATCGGCGGCGTGGACCCGGCGGCGCGGGACTACATCCTGAACACCATCCTCACAAACTACAGCCGGGACGCCTCGGTCATCATCTCCACCCACCTCATTGAGGACGTGGAGCCGGTGCTGGATGAAGCCGTGTTCCTGAAGAACGGCAGGATTTTCGCCCACCGCTCGGTGGATGAGCTCCGCGAGACCGAGGCATGAGTGTGGATGCATATTTCCGGGAGGTATTCAAATGCTGAAAAATTTACTGAAGTATGAGTTCCGGGCCACTGCCCGTACCTATGGCGGCATCTATCTGGCCCTGTTGGCGGCGTCGGTGCTCTTTGGCGGGTCCCTCCGGAGATGGAACGGCACCAATAGTGACGCCTATTCGACTCTCGTGGGCCTGCTGAGCCTTGTCTACACCGGCGTCATCATCGGCACCGTGGTCGTCACCATCATGACCATCGTGCAGCGGTTCTACCGCAACCTGCTGGGCCGGGAGGGCTATCTGATGCACACCCTGCCGGTGACGGAAACACAGCTTGTGACCTCGAAGCTCATCTCCAGCACCGTGTGGAGCCTGTGCAGCATCCTCGCAGCCTGCCTTTCCTTCGGCATTCTGGCTGTCCTGATGATGTCGGATATGGACCTGCTTGAGCAGCTGCCGCTGATGTGGTCGGGCATCCGGGAGATATTCGCCCGCTGTAACATGGAGTTCTGGGAGGCGCTGGCTTTCAGCGTCGTCGTCAGCTTCGTGCGGATGGTCAGCGCCATCGCCTGCATCTATGCTGCCTGCATGGTGGGACATCAGTTCAAGAACCACCCCGCGCTGGCGGGCATCCTGAGCTTCTTTGTCATGCAGTATGTGCAGGGCTGGCTCGAAAAGCTGCTCCAGATCGGCACCGGCGTCTACGAGACGGCCATCTATAGCATTGTAGGCGATGTGGGCAGCATCGAGGCTCGTATCGGCTCTGGGCTACATGGAGAGCGCGATGGTCACGCTGGGCATCGCGGCGGCGTTCGGCGTCTTCTGGTTCGGGCTGACGGTCTGGCTGATGCGAAACAAACTCAACCTCGAGTGATGTAACGTGAAAAAATCTGACGGAAAAATTTGAAATTCCCTCTTGACTTTACACGGATAAAGTGTATAATGCAATCAAACCAATGAGGCGGAAGAGAACCTGCAGAGCGCATCTTCAGTGAGCCCGGACAGTGAAAACGGGCGAGAGCGGGGCAGAGATTCGTGGGCCGCCGAGGGCCGGGCAAACGAGGCAGAGCCTCCAGTAGCTTGGGACGGAAGCCTCCGTTACAGGGCAGGGGAGTGTTGGCTCTCCGTGAGGGGCTTTGCGGCTTTCAAGAGGAAAGCGAGCAAGGCAAGCAAGGTGGCACCGCAGATTCGAATTTCTCGACTCTGTCCTTGTGGATGAACACACAGGGACAGGGTCGTTTTGTTATATGAGAACAAAAGCCCGTCCCGCAGGTGGAGCGGGTTTTTATTTTACATGCCGCCCGCTTCAGGGAAGGAGCAACCGCTATGAAAACCATGAAGATGATCTCCCGCCGCAGCTTTCTGAAAGCCGCTATGGCCGCCGCTGCCGTTTCCGCTCTGGGTCTGACCGGCTGCGGTTCGTCCGCTTCGAGCACTGCATCCGGCACCGCTTCCAGTGCAGCAGCATCTTCTGCCGCCGCCAGCGAGGCAGGCCAGACCTTCAAGGTGGGCATTGTCAACTATGTTGACCACGCTTCTCTGAACCAGATCGTTGCGTCGGTGGAGGAGCGTCTGGACGAGGTGGGCAAGGAGAAGGGCGTCACCTTCGACTACGCCGACTACTACGCCAATGCGCAGGCCGACCAGACCAACCTGAACCAGATCGGCGCCGACCTCGTGGCCGACGGCGTGGACGTCATCGTGGCTGTGGCTACCCCCACCGCCGCTACCATGCTGGCCGCTGTGGAGGACACCGACATCCCCGTCGTCTACTCCGCCGTCACCGACCCTGCTGCCGCAGGCTTTGACACCGAGCCGAACATCACCGGCACTTCCGACGCCCTGAACACCGACGCCATCATGAACCTCATCCTGGCCGTCAACCCCGACATCGACACCATCGGCCTGCTGTACGACCTGAGCCAGGATGCTTCTTCTACACAGGCCATTGCAGACGCCAAGGCTTTCTGCGACAGCAAGGGCATCAAGTACATCGAGAAGAACGGCACCACCACCGCCGAAGTCCAGATGGCCGCTGAGGCCCTCATCGCCGCCGGTGTCAAGGCTGTCTTCACCCCCACCGATAACACCGTCATGACCGCAGAGCTTTCCATCTACGAGACCTTCACCGAGGCAGGCGTCCAGCACTACACCGGCGCTGACAGCTTCGCCCTGAACGGTGCCTTCGTGGGCTACGGCGTCGATTACGTCCAGCTGGGCGAAGCCACCGCCGATATGGTGGTGGAACTGCTCTGCGATGGCAAGACCCCCACTGACCTGCCTTTCCAGACCTTTGACAACGGCATTGCCACCATCAACACCGAGACCTGCGCCGCCCTCGGCCTCTCCCTCGACACCGTGAAGAAGGCCTTTGCACCCTACTGCACCGAGGTCGTGGAAGTGACCACGGCGGAGAACTTCAACTAATATTTATTTAAGGAGCACACCATGCTGGCGAGTATCTTTTCTCTCAACGTCATCCAGACCGCGCTCGAGCTGGGCTGCATCTACGCTCTCGTTGCGCTGGCTCTGTTTCTGAGCTATTCCATCCTGAATATCGCGGACCTGTCCACCGACGGCTGCTTCACCCTTGGCTGCGCTGTCGCCTGTCAGGTGGCGCTGACCGGCCACCCCTTCCTCGCCCTGCTGGCGGCGATGGCGGCCGGTGTGTGTTCCGGTTCATCACAGCTTTTTTGCAGACGCGCCTCGGCGTCGAGAGCATCCTCGCCGGCATCATCTCAAACACCGGCCTCTACACCATCAACCTGGCCGTGATGGGCTTCTCGTCCACCATGTCGCTGGTCAAGACCGATACCGTCTTCTCCATCGCCAAGAGCGCCCTGAGCTTCACGGGCGGCGGGTATAAGCTGGTGCTGGCGGCGGCAGTCATCGCGCTGGCCGGTGCCGCCATGGTGGGCTTCCTCGGCACCCGCCTCGGCCTCTCGATTCGTGCCACCGGCGATAACGCTGCCATGGTGCGTGCTTCCAGCATCAACCCCGCCTTCACCATCACGGTGGGCCTCTGCATCTCGGGCGCATTGACCGCCCTTTCCGGCGGCCTGCTGGCTCAGTACCAGAAGAGCTGCGACATCAACGTAGGCACCGGCATGGTGACCATCGCGCTGGCTTCCCTCATCATCGGCGAAACGCTGGTGGGCAAGCGGACGATGGTGCGCCGTGTGCTGGGCGTCGTGTTCGGCAGCTGCCTCTACCGTTTTATCGTGGCGGTGGCCCTCCGCTTCAACGTCCCGGCTGCTGCCATGAAACTGGTCAGCGCCATCATCGTGGCGGTGGCCATCTCGATGCCCGCCATCCGGGAGAAGATCGCCTTTGAGAAGCGCCGCAATGCGGCCCGTCAGGCACGGAAGGAGCGTGTGTAAAATGGAAATGCTCGAACTTCGTGACCTGCACAAGACCTTCAACCCCGGCACCGTCAACGAGAAAGTGGCCCTGAACGGCGTCAGCCTGACCATGGAAGCGGGAGACTTCGCCACCATCGTCGGCTCCAACGGCGCGGGCAAATCCACCCTCTTCAACGCCATCACCGGCGGCTTCATCGCCGACGAGGGCAGCATCACGCTGGGCGGCGAGGACATCACCTTCGCGCCGGAATATCAGCGCAGCCGGGTCATCGGCCACCTGTTCCAGGACCCGCTCAAGGGTACGGCCCCCAACATGACCATCGAGGAGAATCTGGCACTGGCCTACCTTCGCGCCGGGACCGCCCCCAACGCCATCTTCTCACGCATCTCCCGCAAGGATAAGGAGATCTTCCGTGAGAAGCTGGCCCTGCTGGATATGGGCCTCGAAGACCGGATGAAGCAGCCGGTGGGCCTGCTGTCGGGCGGTCAGCGTCAGGCGCTGACCCTGCTGATGGCCACCCTCGTCACCCCGAAGCTCCTGCTTCTGGACGAGCACACCGCCGCTCTCGACCCTGCCACTGCCGAAAAGGTGCTGGACCTCACCAAGAGCATCGTGGCCGAAAAGAAGATCACCTGCCTGATGGTCACCCACAATATGCATCAGGCATTGGAGCTGGGCAACCGCACCCTCATGATGGACGCGGGCCGCATCGTCTTTGACGTCAAGGGCGAGGCCCGCAGTAAGATGACCGTGGACGACCTGCTCGAGAAGTTCCGCGAGAACGCCGGCAAGGCTCTCGACAATGACCGCATCCTCCTGAGCAAGGTGGAAGCCAACAACTGAGAATAAGCGAAAGACTGCTGCAAAACAGCTCTCTGAAAAAAACAATGAACAAAACCCGGAACCCCTTCAGAGCCAGGACGGCTTGAAAAGAGTTCCGGGTTTTGTGTTGTTTCTTTGTATCTTACAGCATCTTGGAGAGGAATGCCTTCAGGCGCGGGTGCTTGGGGTTGGTGAACAGCTCCTGCGGCGGCTCATCCTCCTGGATGCGGCCCTCATCGATGAAGATGACGCGGTTAGAGACTTCGCGGGCAAAGCCCATCTCATGGGTGACCACCAGCATGGTGATGCCGGTGTGGGCCAGCTCCTTCATCAGCTCAAGCACTTCGCCGACCATCTCGGGGTCCAGGGCGCTGGTAGGCTCATCGAAGAGGATGACGTCCGGGTCCATTGCCAGCGCCCGTGCGATGGCAATGCGCTGCTGCTGGCCGCCCGAAAGGCTCTTGGGGTAGACGTTGGCCTTGTCGGCCAGACCTACGCGGGCCAGAAGCTCGTCGGCGCGCTTGGAGATGGCCTCTTTGTCCTTGAGCTTGAGCAGGCTGGGGGCCAGCTCAAGGTTTTTCTTGACGGTCAGGTGGGGGAAGAGGTTGAAGTGCTGGAACACCATGCCCATCTTCTGGCGGACAGAGTCGATGTGGTCGTCGTCCACCTCCACGCCCTCAAATTTGATGCTGCCGCCGGTGGGATCTCCAGCCGGTTCAGGCAGCGCAGGAAGGTGGATTTGCCGCAGCCCGAGGGGCCGATGAGGCAGACCACGTCGCCGCGGTAGATGTCGATGTCGATGCCCCGCAGCACGTCCAGAGTGGGGGGCAGGCTGCTTTGCGCCCTTCCGCTTTTCGCCGCCGTAGGTCTTGGTCAGGCCCCGGACTTCCAGGATCTTATCGGTCACTTTGTGCCAGCCTCCTCTCAAATTTTGCAAGCAGCCAGGTAAAGATCATCACCAGCACCAGATAGATCAGTGCCACGCCAAACAGGGGGAACATGGCCTCGTAGGTGCGGTTCATGATGCCCTGGGCCGCATACAGCAGCTCCTTGCCGCCGATGACGGTGATAAGGGAGGTATCCTTCAGCAGCATGATGAACTCGTTGCCCAGGGCGGGCAGCACCGCCCGGATGGCCTGGGGGATGATGATGACCACCATGGTGGTGATGTAGTTCAGGCCCAGGCTGCGGCCGGCCTCCATCTGGCCCGGGTCCACAGCCATCAGGCCGCCCCGGATGATCTCGGAGACGTAAGCGCCCGAGTTGATGCCCAGCGCCAGAGCGCCTACCATGGTAAAGTTGCGGCTGTTGTTGAAGATGACCATGCTCATGATCAGCAGCTGCACCATCATGGGGGTGCCCCGGATCACGGTGGTGTACACCTGGCACACGGCGTTGAAGAAGCCCAGCACGGGGTTCGAGCGGCCGGGGCGCTGCTGGTCGTGGGCCACACGCACCAGCGCCACCACGCTGCCCAGCAGGACGCCCATGGCCAGAGCAATGGCAGTGACCAGCAGGGTGGTGCCTACGCCCCCGATGTACTGGAGCCAGCGATCCTTCAGGACAAAGGCCTGATAAAATTTGTAGAACAGCTCCTGCCCCATGTCCAGCCGGCCGCCGCTTTTCAGCAGCTGGCTCAACAGTTCGTATTGTGCGGCCATTCGCATTCTCACTTTCTTTTCGTCTGTTGTGATCTTGTCAGAATTTTGTAACCTATATCCCTTAAAAAAGGGGAGGTGCCCGGTGGGCCGCCTCCCCTTGAGGGGTCTGTTTACTCAGCCTTGATGTACTTGTCCACGATGGCCTGCAGGGTGCCGTCGGCCTTCAGCTCCTCCAGAGCGGCGTTCACAGCCTCCAGCAGAGCGGTGTTGCCCTTGCCATGCCAATGGCGTAGTCCTCCTCGGCGTAGCTGGTGTCCAGGATCTTCAGGCCGGGGTTGGACTCCACATAGGCCTTGGCGGGCTCGTTGTCGATGACCACAGCGTCCACCTGGCCGTTGTTCAGGGCCTGTACAGCGGTCAGGCCGTTGTCGTAGGCCACCACGGCGTCCTCGCCAAAGTCGTCGGAGCAGTACAGGTAGCCGGTGGTGCCGCGCTGGGTGCCGATCTTCTTGCCGGCCAGATCGTCCACAGAGGCAATGTCGGAGCCCTCGGGCACGATGACGGACTGGATGCCGGTGGCGTAGCTGTCGGAGAAGGACATCACAGCCATCCGCTCGTCGGTGACAGTGATGCCTGCCATGGCGATGTCGGCCTTGCCCTGCTGCACGCTGAGCAGAGCGGCGTCAAAATCCATGTCGTCGATCTGCAGCTCCAGGCCCAGCTTCTCGGCAATGGCCTGTGCGGTGTCCACATCGATGCCCTCAATGGTGCCGGCGTCGGTGGTCATCTCGTAGGGAGGGAAGGTGGCGTTGGTGGCCATGGTCAGCTTGCCGGCCTCCACGGTGGTCAGCTCAGCAGCGGCAGCGCTGGTGGAAGCAGCCTCAGAAGAAGCAGCAACAGAGCTTGCAGCAGCGGAAGAAGCGGTGGAGGCAGAGCCGCCGCAGGCGGTCAGAGCCAGAGCAGCAGCGGAAACAGCAGCGGCAGCAAGAAAGCTGCGGCGAGAGATCTTTTTCATATTCAAACACTCCTCTTTATGTGCATATCGTTTGCATCTCTCTGCTGCGATGCGATTCATCGAAAAATCAGAGAGCGTGTTTAGTATAGGTTGTACAATTTGAAAAGTCAAGTGTTGTGCAAAAATTCCATCAAATTGAAACCGAATTGCAAACAATTATGCAGAATAAAGCTTGAGAGCGATGTATATATGCAGAACCTCTCAGTCTGCCCGGATGCGAAAGCCTCTCCCTTTGGGAGAGGTGTCACCGCAGGTGACGGAGAGGGCAACTCAGTGCGACAGAGCCGCCGCACGGCGATAGGCAGCCCCAAAATCCGTTTGTCAGAGCGAAACTATCGCGGCGTCTGCATATTCTTTGGCAGCGTCCTTGCCCTCTCAGGCGCTTCGCGCCAGCTCTCCCAAAGGGAGAGCCATTATACGCTTCTTGCCAGCTCTTCCACGCTCCGCTTCGGCACGCAGTAGTCACCGTTCTCATCGAGGTAATACTTGATGCCGGTCTCCTCCGTCATCGGTACGACCCTGGCGGCGTGAGTGGGGCAGCCAAGCGCCACCATGAAGGCCAGCTTGTCCGGCGCGGCGATGCCCAGCAGCTCACTCAGGGCGGGCCTGTTGATGGCACCCATGATGCAGCTGCCCACGCCCTTGGCCCATGCGGCGAGGGTGATGTTCGCCAGCGCGATGCCGGTGTCGGTGTTCAGGTCGCCGGGGATGGAGCTGTCCTGCACGACGGCCAGATACATCACAGGCTGCTCGTCGGCTTTGGGAGCACCCTGCTCCGGCGGCAGATAGGCGGCCCACTTGACCAGCGGATGGACCTTTTTCACCATCTCGGGGCTCTGCACAACCACCAGCTTCACGGCCTGACGGTTCGCGCCGCAGGACGACAGGCGCAGGGCCTCCACCATATCGTCCACCACATCCTGCGGCACCGGCTTCTGGGCGAAGCGGCGGTAGGTGCGGCGGGTGTTGAGCGTTTCCATAATAGACATCGGCAGACACTCCTTTACTATATAAGTACAGCCTGATTATAGCATAGGAGCAGGAGCAGTGCAAGGAATTTGGATGCGGCGGCAAACACGGACAAGACACGTCTGCGAGATGAAGAAATGAGAGAAAAATCCATAAACCGGAGATAAAAATGATGATATGATGTTAATGAGCGCTAACATACTGGGAAAAATATTGACAAAAAGCAGAAGATGCCCTATCATTAGTTATGGCAAACTAACTGCCTTTTGCGGAGACGCGCAAAGGAAAACAAGAAGAAACAAAACAGTTTACGAGGTGCAAGAAAATGACTAATATGACTCGTCGTAATTTCCTGAAGAGCGCTGGTGTGATGACTCTGGCTGTGGCAGCAGCGGGTGTTCTCTCTGGCTGCGATAGCAGCAAAAACCCTGTGATGGCAGATGTTGAGGTCCAGTACTGGTGCAAAGCAATTTTTGGGCAATCGGACGCAGGTTGACGGCGGCTCGTATACAGAAACCGTCAGCGTGGTAAAGAGCGGCAAGGTCAAAAAGGAGCAATCGAGAAGACTCTGGGCAAAGATATTCGTACAAATAAAACCTTTAAGCTGAAGAACGAGGGCTGACAGAGTTTGACGTTGACTGGACCAGAAAAGCCCCCGGTTGCGGAAAGGTTTGGATGGTCACTGCATTTGAAACTGCGCGATAAAGCGCATTTTTGAAAAAGAAGCACACCCCAGCATGTTTCCATATGGCAGGGGAAACAGCGCTCGGGTGCTTTTTTGCTACATCTATTTGCGTTTCCAGAATGGGGCGTGGGGCATGGGCAGGCCCAGCACCAGCGCGATGCCTGCAGCCAGCGTGACGGCGACCTTGAAGGTGGAGATGCCGTTGGCCAGAGAAAGGGCATTCTCGCCCTGGATGAAATAGTAGGCGGTGTAGTAGATGCCCGCGCCGGGGACCAGCGGGAAGATGCCGGTCAGCAGAAAGACCGTTACCGGCGTTTTGAGCAGGATGGCGAAGAGCCGGGACACCAGCGTCAGCGGGATGACTGCGATGAGGGAGGCTGCCGCGGCGTCGGCCCCGTATAAGACAGCCAGCTCATAGATGAACCAGCCCACCGCGCCCACCAGTGCACAGCAGGGGAGGGTGCGCTTAGGGCAGGCGAAGAGGACGGCGAAACTCAGCGTCCCGCCCCGGCCAGAAAGAACTGCGCCGCCAGCTGGCCGATCTGTGTGCTTGTCAAGGTCATCATACCACCGTCACCCCCGTCACCCCCGTCAGGATCGAAGTAAGGCTCAGCACAAGGCCGGTGCCGATGGCGATGCTGGCCGCGATGAGCAGGGCGTCTATCATCCGGATGGTGCCGGAGAGGTAGTCGCCCTGCACGAAGTCCCGGATGCCCATGGTGAAGGCGATGCCGGGGGTCAATATCATCAGGGCGCCGATGATGGCGTGGCTGGCCTCAGTGTCCAGCAGATGGCACCCCAGAATGCAGACCAAGGTAATGAGCGCTGCCGCCGAGATCTTGCGGAAGCCGTTGGAAAGCCTCCGATTTTCACAGAGCAGCAGATAGCCGCTGACGATGAGACCCGCTGCCGCTGCCGCCAGCGCCGAGCGTATCGTGCCGCCGAAGATGAGCGCAAAACAGGCTGTGCCGCTCATCCCGGCGAGGAGCTGGGTCTTGCCCTTTGGGGAAGGGGATGCGCCGGGCCTCGGCCAAGCGGTGTTCAGCCTCGTCCAGTGTGATGCCCCCGGCTGCTATCTCGCGGGAAAGGGCGTTCACCGCGGCCACCCGGCCTAAGTGAGTCGTCCGCACCGGCACGTTCCGCACTTCGGCGATCTCTGCCGTGCCGGCGCTGGCGAAGATGCCGTTGGTCAGCACGTAGACGTGGAACTCCCGCAGATGGAAGCTGCGGGCCATGATCTCCATCGTCTGCTCCACCCGGAAGACCTCTGCTCCGTTTTCCAGCAGTGTCTCGCCCGCCGCCATGATAAAGTCCATGATGCGGCGCCGCTGCTCGTCGCTGGGATATAACTCTCTGCTGTCCATTCCGGCCCTCCCTGTCATGCCCGCCAAAGGGGGCATATCATCTCATGCTATACTGTATCATAATTCCGGCGGCTTGCAAAGGCGTCTTTTCAATTTTTGCACAACTTCCGTCCTTGCCGTCGGGGGCGCAGTGTGTTACACTGATAACAACTATGGAAAGATCCAGAAACCACAGGAGGAAATGACCGTGAAGCAGAGTCTGAGTTTCGCGCGCCGTCTGACGGCGCTGGTGCTGGCAGCTGTGATGCTGTGCGTGGCTGTCCCGGCGGCGTTCGCCGAGGATGCCGCACCCGGTGCCACCACCATTGGCGGTGCAAACACCACCCTTATCCCTGAGGAAGAAGAAAATTGTCTGAGCTGGCTCTTCGGCTCCAAAGATAAAATTACACTGCCCTATCTGAACATCAAGGGCAAGGGCCTGCGCCGGAACGTGTCGCTGGACCTTGTGGACTGCCTGGTGGGCATCACCTACACCGAGCTTGGCTCCATCGGCAGCTATGTCAGCGCCAGTGCCGCGCAGGAGGCGTGGAAGGCCCAGGCCGTGGCCATCCACTCCTACCTCGAGTACCATAAGCAGTACGGCTCCTCGGCCAACGCCCTCATCTACACCCCCGTGGAGGACATCCCGTCCTCGGCCCGGTCGGCTATCCGCAAGGCGGTGGAGTCGGTGAAGGATGAGGTGCTGACCTGCAACGGCAGCGTCATCGACGCCGTCTGGTCGGCCAGCGCGGGCTACAACACCCAGACCGGCGTCTACGGTACCTGCTCCAGCCTCGACGCCTGGGGCTCGGATGTGCCGTATCTCAAGAGCGTGGAAAGCCCCTATGAGCGCCAGTACCATGAGAAAATGCGCCGCATTATCGGCAAGGATTATGACTATGTCGAGTACAACGACAGCCGCACCGGCGAGCCCTACCAGAGCGCCGACACCACCCACAAAGACCTCGGCGGCTTCGTCCAGTACAATACGCTGGTGTCCAATGGCCGCAGCTACCGCTATATCGGCCAGTTCGTGTCCTCCCGCTACTGCTTCGATTTCGGCACGGATGCAGCGGGTGTACCCTGTATGTACTACTACGGCTTCGGCCACGGCGTGGGCATGAGCCAGTGCGGCGCCGTGGGCTACGCCGCCGAGGAGGGGATGGGCTACCGCGACATCCTGAAGCACTACTACTCCGGCGTTTCCGTCCGGACGGTGGGCAGCGGCACGAGCTCCGGCGGCGGTCTGTTCGGCTGGCTGCGCCGCCTGCTGGGCATGTAAAAAATCAAAAGGAATTGCGCAAAATACTTCTCAAATGGGACGTGATTTGGTATACTGTACACGCTTGTACACAAGAGACAGACTATTTCGCGTTTCACGCTCCGAAGCGGGAGCGATACGATAAAGAATAACAGGTGGAGAGAACGGAATGCAGTTGGAGAAGGAAAAGAAAGAAAAGCGGGAGCGGGAGCGCTGCCGCGCACTGGCGCAGCGCATCGAGGAGGAGGCAAACCCCGCCTCGGCGGCCCTGCTGGGAGAGCAGATGTCCCAGCTGACGGAAGCCCTGCACCGTGCAGGTGTGGAGGCAGAGGAGTGGACAGAGAGCTCTGAGGCAGAGCTTCTTGTGGTGGCAGACCCCGCGTGGGAAACGCTGCCCGAGATCCTGCCCGCCCGGGTGCTGCTGGTGAGCGATGAGAGCACCGTTATGGCGGGCTGGGCCGAGCAGCTGGCCCAGAGAGGGTATTTCCGCGATTTTGGCTGGCGCAGCAAGGGCCGCGCTCAGCAGTCGGCGCTGTTCTGCACCAGCCAGCCCACTCAGCTGAAGATGGTGCGGGGCTACGAGATGGAAATGGACATCCTGCGTGACCGGATGGTCCGGGCCGAGCGCACCTGCAGCGAGGAAGCCGCCCTGATCGAGCGGCTCCGCAGTGACCTTGCCCTCAGCCGCAGCCACGAGCAGCAGCTGGAAAAGACACTGGGCGAGGTGACCGGCTCGAAGTTCTGGAAGATGACATGGCCCATGCGCTATGTCGTCAGTAAGAGCCGCCAGCTCTGGCACACTCTGCCCTTCTTCGTGCTCCTGCGGGAGCTGCGCAGCGGCGGCATCGAGGGTGTGCGGGAACTGGCCCGCGCCCGCCGCGAGTACGCCGCCCTCTTCCCGGGCAAAGTCATGCGCGCCGACCGATTCGCACCGGTGGAACTGCTGGTGCGGCAGGCAGGCAATCAGCCTGCAGGCCCCAAGATCAGCATCGTGGTGCCGCTCTACAACACCCCGCTGGACTTCCTCGAAGAGCTGCTGGATTCCGTTGTGAACCAGACCTACCGCAACTGGGAGCTCTGCTGTGTGGACGCCGGCACTGCCCCGGGCGTGGGCGAGATGGTGCAGCAGCGCGCCGCTGTGGACCCTCGTATCCGCTACAGGAAGCTGGAGAAGAATGAGCTCATCCCCGGCAACACCAACAAAGGCATCGAGATGGCCACCGGCGACTTCATCGCCCTGCTGGACCACGACGACATCCTCCATCCCTGCGCCCTCTGGTACGCCGCCAAGGCCATCGCCGAGCAGGGAGCCGACTTCGTCTATACCGATGAGGCGACCTTCGAGGGCAAGGTGGAGAATGTGGTGCTCTACCACTTCAAGCCGGACTTCATGCTGGACAACCTCCGCTCCAAC